>Ga0247841_10009181_pt1 | contig 13932 bp, 8 predicted proteins | sample LaCruzMarch2015__2_FD_192410 | JGI IMG/M metagenome (GOLD analysis project Ga0247841, IMG submission 192410) | Freshwater microbial communities from meromictic Lake La Cruz, Castile-La Mancha, Spain - LaCruzMarch2015_18m | ecosystem: Environmental > Aquatic > Freshwater > Lake | place: Spain...
TTTCGGCCTGTAACGGATCGGCGACAAATAAGGGGATCTTTTGTCCGGAGGCTAGTTTCGCCAGAACCGGCAATCCCAGGTAAACAGTGTTGTCGGCAGCAACGACCATGGCATTAATTTGTTGTCCGGCGAGATATTGACCGGCTTGCAGAATATCATTCGAATTAGTCACCGATGCAGTGATGAGTGTGATGCCCCGCTTGGAAAATTCCTTGCTCAGGATCCTGACAGAATACTCTGCATTCGGTTCGGCATTGGTATAGGGGATCCCGATGCGTGACAGTCCAGGAATACACTCCACAATCAGATCGACAAATTCACTTGCTTTCAGTGGATCATAAACCCCATAAAGATTTCCGGGAGTTATTTTGAGGCCAACCTGCTCCGGACCAAAGGATACAGTAAAAACTACCGGGATGGTGCGAACAGCCTGTGCTGCAGCTATCATGCAGGGTGTACTGTTCGTGATTATCAAATCCACGTTTTGAGACTGCAGGGATTGCAGGATCGTGTTGATCATAGAAAGATCGCCCTGTGCATTATTATCGAACACCTTGATGTTTTTACCGTTAATGAAACCAGAATCTGCCAGGGCACGAAAAACACCTGCCTTTGCCTCATCCAGTACCGGATCCTGTGTGATCTGAACGTATCCGATCGTAATTTTTTTATCTGCCGGCTGACAGGCAGCCAAAAAAAGCATGGCTACAACGCCGAAAATCAAGTTTAAACGGTTCATATTGTTTAATTTGGGATAAAGATAGTAAAAGAAGCTGAAAGTCGTGGTTTAGATTTGCTGGAATTCCGGAATAATTTCCATTAAAAAGCAAGCAGGACAATTGGAGACAAGATGCAACATCATTCGGAGACAGTTTCCCAAACTTTATTTACGTCCTGAATGGGAACCGTAATACCATAGATCCCTTTTTCGACAACATTCAAAGACAAATTGCTTTGGGTTGTCGGATCAATGGTAGCGAGATAATAGTTTTCCCCATCGCAACCCCTGATTTGAAAAGTAACTCCCTTGTATATGGCGAAGGTGCTGATTGATACCAGGGCATCAATCTCTATAAAATAAGTTCCTTTATCGCTTTGGATTTGCCATTTTCCACCGGGAAATGCTATGGCAGGATAAATCGCTCCGTCTTTTGCGCGTGCATAAATTCCGTTGCGAACAGGGTTTTCTACCTGAGTAGGAATTTCGGCGTCCCCGGCATTTTTAAGTTTCGGTTCTGTCGTAACCCATCCTGAACCGAAAAATTGTGCACGGAGGATTTCATTCCCGGCAGGAGTTACTTCGTAAAGCTCACCACCTTGATTAGGAGCATAATAGCTATCGAAGGTGTACTCCGGATAACCGCCATCACCCAATGTGGAAGCTGTAAAGCCACCTCCTGTATTCGGCCATGCATGGGCCATGGTTCCACCCATCTCCTCGCAATAGGGGATAGACAGATTACCGGTAACATTGCTGGTAAACCGTATAACAGCATAGCCTGCACCGTCAGGCAAGAACTTGGTTCCTGAATAGTCAAGCCGCATTCCGTAATACACATCGCTAAGTGTTTTCAGGCTTTTTACATCTCCGGCAGAAGAAACAAATCCTCCCACCGTTCCCCCATAGGTATTATTCATATACAAAGCTACATCCTCCAAAGCAATCACTTTCTGGATTACAGTAGAAGCAGTTGGAAAACTTACGCCATCCCGCAGTTCCCTGAGCCGCAATTTGTCACCTTCGCTCAAATGCCATGCGGAGTCAGTGCTGAATGAGATAAACTCGTTCAGTGACATGGTTGCCTTGACAAGCAATTCGGCCCGCTGTTCGGGAAACCCGCTTAATTTCTGCATGGCCGATTGGTTATATTGACCCTCCGGCCAGTTTTGGGTTTGTTCATCTTTGGAACAACCGTGACCAAATACGATTACCAAAGAGATCAATACGAATAAGATGAATGGTTTTATTTTCATTCTCATTTATTTATAACGATTTTCAACCCGGGTTATCTCATTATCCCCCGATCTTTATAAAACTACGCATTTTTGAGTGATTATATACTTGCCGCTCCTGATCCGTAAAAAATAGACGCCAGGATCAGTATTTTCGACATTCCACGTGGCACAGTAATGTCCGGAATTTTTCTGCTCATCAGCAATCGTTTTAATTAACCTGCCATATATATCATAAACAGATAACGAAACAACAGCTGCTTCTTTTAAAGTGTAGTAAATCGTTACCGGGGATTTTACAGGATTGGGATATATCTGTTCAAATATCAGGCTTTTGGAGCCTTGTTGGTGTTTATCAATTGTCAAAAGAGAATTAAGTTCACGAATTGCATAATTCAACTCCACATCAGTGCCTTCGATATAAAGCTGGTCGATAACTGAGTCGTTGATTGGCACACGTATATCGGGTATAACCCCGCCTGTCATGGTGGAATCGCTGTCGAGCTGAATGGAAAAACTTTGATCCAGCGACACACCATAAGGATATCTCAGGTATAAATCTTCGGGCGGTGGAAAGAAAAAATGTTGACGGTCGACCATGGCAAATGAGCCATTGCTGCCATAAAAGCTGAGTACTTTGCAATTTGGCAGTTTTTGCAGCATCATGGCAGGGCCCTCGCCGGAACTGATATTGCGGGGTCCGACAAGTACTATCACCGGTTTGTCGAAATACACCCCCTGGGGTTCAGTATAGAGTGCACCTGCCGGAAAGTCTGGGTTTATATAGAATTTGAGTGTAGATGGATCAAAATGTTCAATAGGTAAGGGCCAAATCTCAAGAGTATCGGTTTCCGGATTGTACCAGGTCTGGTATTCATAAAAGGCAGTTTCGTTATAAAAGAATCCTGATAATGCTGCAGCTATGGCATCAAAGCCTCCTACATTTGATCTCAGATCGAGAATCATTCCTGGAGCGTTGCTGTTTTTGAAATTGATGATCGCATCACGAAATTCAGTATACAGTTTAACGATACCGGAAGAATCGCCATAGACGCTGGTGAGTTTGATATAGCCAAAACCTCCTGGTTCAAGAATCTGAGCCGTAACGCTCGAAACAGAATCAAATACCGGTACGATGGAAGTCTGGTTATAGGTGGAGAAATCATCATTAACAGCAACCAGGATTACCGTTGTCGGATCTGAAGCTCCCCTGTTCAGGAATTTGATTTTTATGGAATGGCCTACTGGCGCTCTTCCAAGAAACCGGTACTGGTTCAGTCTTTTTGCTTCCAGCGTGGCGGGAATGATCTCAGCCCAAAGAACAGGAATCGTATCCAACACCTCAAGAACCGGGTAGTCGTTCACTTCGATAATCTCTGCGCCAAATCCCATCCCGCCAAGGTCAGCCGGCGATCCCGGATCGATAAGCCTTGCCACGATCCGCCCGTCATCCAGCCCTGTGACAACAAAGCCATAACTTCCCCCGATCTGTTTGTATATGGCTGCAGCCCTGATATCAGCCCAGCCATGGCGGATATTGACATGCCCGTCGTGGATAGAAGTAGCATATTGCTGCAAGGCAGTGTAAAATGCTATGGTATCGTTGGCCACCCCGGCAGTTTCAATCTTCGGACGGATCGTTGCATTGAGCGCGTCAAAATCGATTCCTTTCCAGGTGCCCATCGGATAATAAACCGAAAAAACCTGGTGCATCGAATCGTAAGCAGCAACGAAACCATTATTCTGGGAAAAAAGGTTCAGCGTGCCGGCGAAAATATAAAGGGTCAGTAAAGTAAATTTTCTCATGGAAATTTGCATGAGATCACTGACATTGCCGCGATAAGCAGAACAGGTAAGATTCTTTTCATAATTCTGGTTTAACAGCGATATTTTTGGTTATAAAAATAACTCTCTTTCAGCGGATGTTTAATGTATGCCCTCTCCGGCTTTTCAACAGGATGTAATTCCCGCTTGCCATATACGTGGCAAAACTCTCCCATTCATAGCCTCCGGGTATGTCTTTCACTGTCCAGAAGATGTAGTTAGCCGTGGCTAAGTCGCCGGCGGCGTTAAGTTTACGGGAGATACCAAGGTAATTATAAGATTCGCACACGGCGGGCAGAATGGTCTTTATCCTGGTTGCATCGTAGGATTGAACCAAATCGAAAGCAAGGCCATATATCTGAACGGCATCGTAGGCTGAGAGGGCATAAGCATCGGGATGCAGCCCAGTTTTGGTATAAATCTGATCGGAAAGTTCCTGCGCAGGCGCCGGGAATTGATCCGCCGTGCCAATGCCCATGATGGGAGCCAGGAAACGTACCTTCAGCGCAAACGGGGCGGCAATTGGATCAGACGCAAGAGCCGCTTTCTGTACATTGGCATCACAACCGTACCATTTCACCAGTGAAAGGTCATTCTCTTCAGAGGCAGATTTCAGGAAATCAACAGCTTCCTGGTATGAAATCAGAATTACCGCCACTTTTGATGCGCCAAATGTGGCGATTGCCGCCTTAGCCTGAGAAGCAATCTGCCCGATCATCTCCTGATAATCCGAAGTTCCAGGCGAATAGCTGATTCCGGGCAGCACAATTCCGCCCTGTGCCTCGAACTTCTGCTTGACAGTCTGGTACAATCCCGTTCCATAAGTATCTTCCCGCCAGATAGGTATCAGTACTTGAATTGTATCGTACTCCAGCATCTTTACCAATGCCTGCCCCTGCACATTATCATCGGTGATAAGCCGGAAAATGTAATCGTCGGGAATAGCCAGCGATGGGGATGAACTGAAACAAGTCACGGCCAGCATCTTGTTTGCATCAAGGTAAGATTTGATTGACTTCAGTTCCGTGCTGTTGCCCGGCCCCGCCACTAAAAGGCGTATTCCATTGGCATACATTGCTTTCGCTGCTTTAAGTGTAAGGTTGGTATCCATGTGGGTGTCGGTATAAGTGGCCGAAAACCACAATGGCGAGCCAACAGAGGCGTATCGCTGGTTCAGGTTTTCCAAAGCCAGTTCGATGGCGGCTTTGCCTGATAAGCCTGCTTCCGAGTAATCGCCGGTAAGGTCTAGTATAGCCCCCAGCTTAATTTCGATACTGGCCGGTGGAAGAGGAGTGTCTTCCTTATTACAGGAAACTAACATAAAAAATAATAATGCAAAAAATAGTAATATAGTTTTCATCTTATTTTAGTTGTTAATTGTTCGATTTTAAGATCAGACACGACCTATATACTTTATCGCCATTAAGGTGATATCATCTGATTGAGGTATCCCTGATGAAAATTCGGTTACATCTTTTATAGAATCCTTAATAACATCTTCAAGAGGATGATCCATGTGAGATTTCAGATAGTTTTCTAAACGTTCTTCCCCATAAAGCTCATCATGAATATTGAAGGCTTCAGTTACTCCATCTGTGTATAGAAGCAACATATCACCGGGAATCAATTGAGCTTTTTTCGAATGGTATATAACATCTTCCAGGCAACCCAGAATAGTGTCGTTAGTCATTTCTACCTTACGAACTTCGTTGCCTGACAGGATATATGGAGGATTATGGCCGGCATTGACATATTCCACTACCCCGGTGGTTGTATTGAGAATACCATAAAAAACCGTGACAAACATGCATGATACGCTCTCATTGCAAAGCAATCTGTTCACATAGTTCATGCACTCATTGGTAGATATGCCTTTAAGCCCGGTTGCCCTTATCAGGGTGCGGCTAACCGCCATAAAGATAGCTGCTGTGACGCCCTTGCCGGAAACATCTCCGATCACAAAACCAAGCCTTTCATTATCGATCATAAAGAAGTCGAAGAAATCACCTCCTACTTCTTTTGCTGCAATCATAGAAGCGAAAATTGAAAATTCGGAGCGCTCCGGGAATGGAGGGAAAACTTTAGGAAGAATTGCTTGCTGGATTTCACGCGCAGTTTGCAGATCCTGTTGAATAGATATCAGTTGATCATGCTCCTGCATGCTTTGCCAAATTATGTTAATCTCATCCAACGTTTTATTAATGGTGATTTCAAGATCATCAAAACTAATAGGTTTGGTAAGAAAGTCAAAAGCTCCCCTGTTCATGGCTGTCCGAATATTTTCCATATCGCCGTAGGCCGAAACGATCACTGTCTTTAACATTGGATTTTTCAGCTCTTTCAACCTCGTGAGTAAAGTCAATCCGTCCATTTCAGGCATATTGATGTCGGAAAGGATGAGTCGTATTTCAGGTTGTTCAATAAGTTTTGCGAGTGCTTCCAACCCGTGATGAGCAAAAACAAAATCATAAATGCCATCCCTGATCTGCCTGCGAAACTTTTGCCGGACTAATGGCTCAAGATCCACTTCGTCATCTACAACCATGATCTTTACATTCTTCATCAACTTTTTATCCATAATTAAACATATTTAAGATTTTAATGGGAATCTGGTTTTGAATTCTAATGGTCTTCATTATAAATTGTTCGGGATTGTTATAATGAACTCGGCAAATTCGCCTTCAATCGAGTCAGCTTTTATTTCACCATGATGTTCCTGAACGATAATATCATAACTGATCGACAACCCCAGCCCTGTACCTGAACCGGCTGGTTTAGTGGTGAAAAACGGGTTAAATATCCGGTCAAGGATGGCTTGCGGGATTCCTTTACCATTGTCCCAGATCCGTATGGTACTTTTATCCTGCGCCTTTTGAGTACTTACCCGCAAAACAGGGAAATAGGAATCTTTCATCTCCTTTTTTTTCTGAGCAGTAGAATAACAGGCATTGTTGATCAGGTTCAGGAAAACCCTGCTTATATCCTGGGGAACCACATTAACCAACCCGATGGAAGGATCATAGTCCGTTTCGATTTTAATATTAAACGTACTATCAGTTGCTCTTAAACCATGGTATCCAAGGGCGACATATTCTGCGAGCAACGCATTCAGATCGGTTGGCTGTATCTCTCCCGATTTACCCCTCGAATGGAGCAGCATCCCTCGGATAATACTGTCGGCTCGCTTGCCGTGTTCGATGATCTTTTTAACATTGTTTTCTATGTCCCGCAGAATACTTTTCAAATAATCCGAGTCTTTGGCATCAAGCGATCCTGATAATTTTTCAATTTCTTCAATTAATTCACCGGCCAGTTCAACAGTGAGTTCAGAAAAATTAGTGACAAAATTCAGGGGATTTTTTATTTCATGAGCAATTCCGGCAGTGAGTTGCCCTAGCGAAGCCATCTTTTCCGATTGAATCAACTGGGTTTGAGCCGCTTTCAGGGTGGCAGTGCGCTCTTCGACTTTTTGTTCAAGTGTGCGGTTATACTCTTCCAGTTTTGCATGTGAAATCTGCAGATTTTCACTGGCCTCCTTCAAATCGCTGATCTTACTGGCAAGCGTATCCTGCATATAGTGAAATGCTGAAGTGAGCCGGCCGATCTCATCTTTTGAATGGATTACCGGGAGTTCAGCATCGAACTCCCCCTTGGCAAAAGTCTCAGTGGCTATGGTGAGCTTGCGCAACGGACTGGTGATAGAACGTGATATCAGAACAATAATAAGGATGAGTATGGCTCCACCTCCCAGGCCGAGGCCGATAACAATCAGTCTCAGGCGGTTCGCATCAGCCATAAACTCATCAACAGGAAAAATAATTCCGAGCGACCAGCCATTTAAAGGCACCGGGGCATAAGCACACCAGCTGAGTTTTCCGGTCTTCAAATTTCGATATTCAATTTCTGCAAAACTGGTCTCCCCTTTGATCATTTTTCTTCCTATTTTTCGCAGATCAGCGGAGTTTTGTTCATCCGCTATGCTGAACATAGTTTCGTTCATTATGTAATCCTTAATCGGATGAGTTATAATATTGCCCGTTTTCGAGATCATAAACCCATACCCTGTCTTGTACACTTTGATTTCATTCACATATCTCTGCAACCATTCAAGAGAAAGATCAATGGTGAGGATGCCTACGAATTTCTTTTTACCATTCTTTTCAGAATATAAGGGAATTGAATAGGTGGTAAGCACCATATTTGCACCCCCTGTATCAAAGTATGGCTCGCTCCATAATGCTTTGCCCAGTTCTTTCGGGATCTGATACCAATCCATGTAGAAATAAACATACTGGTCATTGCCCAGATTCAGAAATTTAATTTTATTGTCTTTCCGGTAATAATAGAAAGAATAAAACTGCTCCGACTGATTTTTATAGAAAGGCTCAAAAGCAAGACAGGCGCCTGTTATATCCTTGTTGTTTTCAACCATCAACCTAAGCAAATGGTTCATTTCTGCTTCATTAAAATCATTTTCCACAATGATCCTGGCAAAATTGTCAGGAACCCGCTGAATCGAGGATAGCACTTTTTCAATTTTTGAAACGGTACTTGTGGTAAGGTATTCAGCGTTTGATTTTAAATTTTTAACAACGATATCCCGGGTAATTTTTAATGTATAATGAAAGATCAGAATGAAAATAATCATAATGGATACAAAAACATACATTATCATCTTAAATGCAAGGCCTCTTCGAAGTTTTATCCGTGACTCCTTTACCATATAATATTTATTTCAATGATAATTATCGGTTTCCCGACAATTTGTTATAGGGTTTATAAAATGAATCATAGGAGGTGGCCTTGTCGATGAACCGGTTCTCTAACATGATCTGCTGAACTGTCTCATAATCCTTTTGCAGAAGATCGGTATTGATTGTTTCGCTTCCCGCAGGAATGTACAGTGTTTTATAATGGCTGAGCATCCATAGCTGATGAGGGTGGTTGACAGGCTGGTTTTGAGCTTTAGCATATTTTTCAACAATGTCAATAGTTTCCTCCTGATTATTAAATGCATAATTCCAACTTTCCAAAGCGGCATTGATGAAATTTACGCACAATTCCGGATCCTCTCTGGCCTTTTCAGCAAGGCAGTAAATGCCATCTTCAAGGAAATTTAATCCATAATCTGCAAAAAAGAATTTGTTTAACTCATCCTCATCAATTCCGCTGTTTAAAATGGCATGATATTCATCAAACCAGTTGGCATTGAGGATATCAACCCCATCCTGGAGAAAGAGGTTATTGGTACTGCCTATTGGAATGATATTAACATCAAGATTGAATTTTTTGAACAAAGCCTGGGGCTGCCTTTCGTACCCAATCCAAATACCTGCCCTTTTGCCATTCATATCCTGGAGTTTAGAGATTCCGCTGCTTTTTTTGGTAATGAGCATCAGGGATGAACGGGATGAAAATTGTGCAATATTAACAATATCAACGCCCTTATCCCTGCACTCTATTGCATTGACCAGCCAGAGTATGGCAAAATCAATTTTTTTATCTCTAATGGATTGGTCTGCAGGCATGAGCGGGTCAAAAGGCAGTATCTCAAGTTGTATTCCATATTTCTGGAAAATCCCTTTTTCAATCCCAATGTAATAGCCGGCAAATTGAGCAGAAGGAACCCAATAGGGAAGCAACTTAACCTGGTGCATCGGTTTACTTGTGTTCTTAATAATAAGATTTTCGGTATTTGTGTTTAATATTGATGGTTCAGGTTGGTTATCGCATGAACCCAATGACAGTATCAATAAAATGAAGAGCCAAATAGTAACATTCAGAGTGTAAGACGGAAATGACAGATGAGATTCAATGATTCGTTTATACCAACATGGAACAAAAAACAACTTTACCATTGACATGTTTTATTGAGTTAAACAATCATCGTTAGAAAAAAAACAATCCACAAATGGGTAGAAACTCATACAATAAGCTGGTTAAGGTACTGCGTTAGCGCCACCGCTCTGTACAAGAGCTGCCCTTTTTGCTGTGGCCATTGCCGCAAATTCTTTATCCATCATGAACGAGCCACCCTTTTCGGTGCCTGCCAGTTTGATCTGGTCCAGAATACTACGTACTGTACTCTCCTCTTCAATCTGTTCATTGATATACCATTGCAGGTAGTTTGCAGTTGTAAAATCCTTTTCCTTCGTGCAAACTGCATACAAGTCATTGATCGATCCCGAAATGTATTCTTCATGTTTGAGCACTTGCTGAAACACATCCAGTAAGGATTTGAATTTTGCATCGGGAGCATCCAATGCTGGTATCACAGCCGTTCCACCCCTGGCGTTCAGGTAATGTACAAGCTTCAGCATATGGATCCGTTCTTCTTCAGTCTGAACATAAAGCCAGTTTGCAGCACCCGGCAAACCGTTACTTTCGGCCCATGAGGCCATTGCAAGGTAGATCCGTGAAGAGTGTTCTTCACGTTTGATCTGTTCATTGATAGATTTTTCAACAATTTTTGTTATCATGGTCATTGTATTTTATATTATTACAAAGGTAATGAAAAGAATAATGGATTATGGTCTGATCTGCAGGATTGAAAATCTTTACCCTAACCTGGACAATCTTCTGTCAGGCAGGTTTTTATTTTCTATTCTCACCAACAGGAAGAGTGGCAGGATAAATTGTTTACGTGTTAAAACCGCTTGAAGAGACTCGGCAAATGCTCGAAAAACTCTATCATTTTCCGCAGGGTATCATGAAGAAGGGTTAAGTACAACACGAATGACATCAGCCAGATGATGAAGAAATTGAACCAGAAGGTGGTGATTCTCCATGAACCGATTATTTTTACCGGGGCATAAAAATGAGCTCTCCCGTAATGCGATGTCGGCTCCATTGAAATGGGGTCTTTCTTTTGGATTAATTTCCCTTTTCCTGCAATAATCTTATTTTCAGCGCCTTTATTCATGATCAGGTCGGCGAGATTTTCATTATGATGGGCTTGCTTAAACTGATATACCCCATCATCACCCAACCGGGCCCTGAGTTTTTCGTAGGCATCGTCGCGCCGGGCCGACACAACACCCAGCCGGGAGGAGTAAACCCTGCTTAATGAGTCGAGGTATGACTTTGTATTCTGAACGATAGAATCATTCAATAGTTTTTCAGTTAACCCATTCATGTATGGGAACGAAGCAAAACCAGCATCTTGCTGCAATGAGGGAATCTCGTGTTTAAGGATTTCCAAATAATTGGCAGTTTTTTCCGGCTCCGTGTGTTTAAAAAGATTGCGTTGACATTCATCGAGTTCTGATTTAAGGGTAGGGATCATGTATGCCGTAATATAGGAATAGTGCGATATTTCTTTATCATAAGGATAAAATATCTTTTCATATTCATTGTTGCTGAATTGCTCCACGGCGAGGGCTTCAAAGGTCCAGCGCGAGGTCATCAGGTTGCCGACCAGCGGAACATGCTCCTGCGAGGCGATGGCAGGGTTGAGGTTGTCGAAGGGGACGATCGTGCCGCTTAGCAGCAGTTGTGGCACCAGGATGAAAGGGATGAGTATATAAATGGCCACCACCGAGTTGAGTCCGGCGGAAATGTTCAATCCCACGATGTTTGCAAAACAGGCAGTAGCAAACAGTATCAGCCAGTAGGAAAGGGTCATGCCGTGAATACCAAGGATCAGGTTCCCTGCCACTACATATAACAGGGATTGAATTGCGGACAGGGAAAAGAGAAGGATGATCTTTGAGTTGAGATAACTGAATCTGCTCAGGTGGAGGAAGGCTTCGCGTTTGAGAATCCGCCGGTCTTTGATAAGCTCTTCGGCGCTGACCATCATCCCAAGGAAGAGTGAAACAACAACACTCATAAACAGGTAGGGAACTAAGTTCCGGTTATCGCCGAAAATATACTGATCCCCAAACTTGTAACGGGTAAGGTATGCCAGCATTGCCGCCAGGAACGGCGCTTCAATCAGGTTGATCAGCATATACTGGCGATTGGTGATTTTGGTGAGCAGGTTCCTGATGCTGAAAATGCGGAATTGCTTAAAAATTCCGGGTATTTTGAAATAGCTTTTTGGGATTTCACTTTTCTCTTCCCTTAGTTCAAGTTTCGGTTGAATGTGCTGTTTGAACATAGCGTACCACTCTTTGGGCGTTGTTTTCCTGTTGCCTGTGAACCGGCCATATTCATTGATAATTTTTGCTTCGGTGATTTGCAGCAGTTGTTCCGGATTCACATATCCGCAGTTCTGACATTCACTTTCATCTGGGTTCACATGGTTGTTGACCGATTTAAAATAGGTGAGGGCATCAATGGGATTGCCATAATATATCGGAAACCCGCCCTTGTCCATGATCAGCAGTTTGTCAAAAAGCTTATATATATCTGATGAAGGCTGATGAATGTTGACGATGACGAGCCTGCCTTTGAGGGTTTGTTCTTTCAGCAAGAGCATCACCATTTCAGAGTCCATGGAGGAAAGTCCGCTGGTAGGTTCATCTGCAAAAAGAACAGAAGGTTCGCGGATCAGCTCAAGCGCGATATTCAGCCGTTTTCGCTGACCACCACTGATGTATTTATTGAGCGGATCGCCAACAGTCAGGTTCTTTATTCCGATCAGGTCAATATCCATCAATACACGCATCACCGACCGGATCAGTTTCTGCTTCGTAAAATCGCGGAAGCAGAGTTTAGCATTGTAATAAAGATTCTGAAAAACAGTCAGTTCCTCGATCAACAGGTCATCCTGCGGTACAAATCCGATCAGTCCCTGCAGTTTTTCCTTATCGTGTTCCAGGTCATACCCATTTATCAGGATTTGCCCGTTTTTTAGTTTCAGGTTGCCATTCAGAATATTCAGCAAGGTTGATTTACCAACGCCACTGCCGCCCATAACCCCTATAAGTTCTCCTGATGAAGCTGTAAAACTGAACGGATGGATACCATTGGCGCTGTTTTTAAAACGGTATTCAATCTCCCTGGCTGTAAAATCAATTTTAACTTTCGCCTTTGAATGCAGGAACTGTGCGGCCACATCGGCATAGTACACCGGGTTGATCTTCATGTTTTTCAGGATGGCGCCATTGGTAAAAACAAATGACTGCCAGGGAGGCACATTATGGCCATTCAGATACATCTCATCCTTGCCGAGATACCGGCAGATCATCGTTCGCACCGAGGGAACAAAGAGGATCAGAATTTGTCCATCGAGATGTTCACGTTGAATATGTTTAAACGCGTTGGTTTCATAGCTTGCGCCGGAATCGATCACTAAGAGGTGTTCCTTATGCAACTCCCCGGATAGATGATTGGCAATAAAAGCGCGCTGATCGCGAAATTCCTGTTCCTGTGGATTAAAAACCTTTTTAAATACCTGGATGTATTTACCCGCCATGTCGCTTTCCACTGCTGTTGTTCCATTTGTTTCCCTCTCCAGTTCATCAATGAATTCAAGGAATTTGATAAAAACAATCAAACGATCAAGTGAGGTAAGCTGTTTCTGAATTTTCAGGCAGATAGCCTCAATCTTTTCAGAAACATCGGGCTCATGGATTTCTGTTTCATCCGGCTGATGAAAAAACACCAGTTCGTCAAAAAGTTTAAGGTATTCATCAAGTTCTTGGTTATTAAGGTGTTGCCGGAGATAGGATTCGAGGATCTTTCGGGTATTATCGGAAACATGTTGTTTAACCGAGGCCGCGACGATGGCAAAGAGTTGAATCAGAGCCATCAGGATGGGTTCAGACATGAGCAAGGGTATTAAACTATCTCAAAAGTACGAATTTATCGTAATAAAAAACCGCCCCGGTATGGAAGCGGTTTCAATATCGCCATGAAAGCTATTACTTTACAAAGGCAAGGCGCACCATTTCGGTGAGGTCGCTGATTTCATTCGCAACCTGCTGAGGTATTTTTTTTCCGGATTCAATGTTATAATTTCCCCATATGGGTTTTAATTTGGCGATTTCATCGGCAACCGGCTTCATGTTTTTGTCAGCCTGATAAACTTCGAGAATGGTTAACAGCTTCAGGTGATTCTCTTTCTGCGCTGCGATCACGGCCATGATCTTAGTGTTATCCTTAGCGACTTCGCCAAGTGTTGCAGCCAGATAAAGTCCTTCAGAAAAACCGCCGGCAGCGATGAGCACTGCAACCTGAGTGCGGTTGTTGGTTGACAGGAAGTTGCTT
>Ga0247841_10009182_pt1 | contig 13929 bp, 8 predicted proteins | sample LaCruzMarch2015__2_FD_192410 | JGI IMG/M metagenome (GOLD analysis project Ga0247841, IMG submission 192410) | Freshwater microbial communities from meromictic Lake La Cruz, Castile-La Mancha, Spain - LaCruzMarch2015_18m | ecosystem: Environmental > Aquatic > Freshwater > Lake | place: Spain...
CGAACATTCAACCTGAAGATAAATACCCATTGAGTCGGCAACGCTAAAAGCCGCTTCAGGCGGGCACCACGAGTGAAAACGAACATGATTTAATCCGTGGGCTTTTACTGCTGAAAAAACTTTTACCCAACCAGGATTTTCTGTGGGTGGATAACCGGTTAATGGGAAAATGGCACATTCAAGCGTTCCACGCAGAAATACCGGGCGGCCATTAATAGCAAATCGTGTTCCGTCGACTTTAAAATTGCGCAATCCAAAATCCTCGGTTTGAATATCAATTGAATTTTTCGATTTTAGTTGTAATGAAAGCTCGTAAACATTAGGGTTGAATTCATCCCAAAGCAAAGCGTCTTTACCTAGCGGATAACTCATTTTAACAATGTTTTCGCCCGGGGAAACAGTGAATACGAACGTTTCTTTATTTGTGTTCTTTCCTGAATTTTTAAGTTTTGCCAGAGCCTGAATTTTTATGGAAGTTTCAAGTTTCTCTGCACTAAAAACCGTTGCCTGAATTTCTGCTGTTTTGTTTTCAACATCAGGGAAAATCTCAATGTTTTCAAAATAGATATTTCCACGGTTTTGTATGGAAATATCACCTGCAATACCATTCCAGTTCGATTGGGTGTGATCGGAGATGCTGTGTGAATCGTGCCCGACATCCACTTGTTTTGTACGGTTATCGACGCAAATGGTAATTGTATTTTCTCCCGGTTTTAACCACAGCGAAATGTCGAATATATGAGGTGTTGCCAAACTGTTTTGCATACCTGCATTTTTGCCATTTATCCACACTCTGGTTTCCCAATGCGGACGTTCAAGCTTTAAGAATACGGGCTTGTATTTCCATGTTTCAGAAATGGTAACTTTTTTTGAGTACCACGCTGCGCCAGTATATTTTTTATCGGGTTGCAGCCAGTATGGAAAACGGATGTTTGTTGAATCGTGATAGGGTGCATAATTCGGATCTTTGAACCATTCGGGATTCCTAACTCCGCCAGTCCATTTGGTTTCCAATGTAATGTCAAAACCTTTTCCGTTTTCATCCATTGAACCAGGTAATTGAATGGTTTCTGAAAGATCTTTTTCAAACCAGTTTTCTTTTACGCCAACATCATCCGGATCCATTTGAAATTGCCATTCACCAGAAAGATCAATGGTTTCAGATTGTTTTACAGTGCACGAAAAACACATAAAAGCGATGAGAATGATGTGAATAAATTGATTTAGTTTCATATTGGAATGGTTTAAATATGTTTGTGTACGAAAGTAATAAAATTGAAAATAAAAGCAGAGATGCACGGTCGTACATCTCTGCTTTTAGTCCTGTAATTATTGTTGAATAACAAAAAACAGCTTCTCACCAGCTTTCAGTTTTACTGGAATTCCTTCCACCAATTGTTTCCCTGAATATTTTCCGGTTAGTGCTTTTTGCGATGAAACAATTGAATACTCCTTCGCATCTTCAGCAGTAAACCATTCAGGAAACTGGTTGATGCGCGGGTAATCAACCGGCAGGTGAAGGATGGTTTTGTGGCGCGGTGCATCGAAAACCAGTTTTCCTTCCCATTCGGTTTCAGTGGTCAATACAAAATAGGTTTCGGTTTCGGTTTTTTCGGCACCCAAAATAACATCAGCACGCCAGGGTTGTATGGTTGCACCCTGCGTTTTCCAAAGGCTGTTCATTATTGCGGTACGGGCAAAGTTGCCGTCGCCGTGCCAGCCGCCAATAATACCGTCGGGTTGCTGCATGGCAAACATCACCTGCATTTCGCTGTCGATCCAGCTTTTCAATTCGGGCACAGGTTCGCGGTTGTACAGGTTGATTCCACTTTCAAGTGCATCGGCATAACCATCGTGACTTGTGCCTTCCCATGGGTAATTGCGGTACTTTTCGTTCAGTTTTTCAAATCCTTTTAAAACAGCTTCGCGGTACGCTTCTTTTTTGTCAACCAAATAAACCGAATAGTAGGCATTGAAAATATAACCCCAGTTATCTACAATTTTTTCGTCAACAATTTCACCGGTTTTGGCATTTACTGCGTTGTAAAACAGTCCGTCTTCGTTCCGGCCAATTTCGAGAATGCGGTCTAAAACTTTGTAAAACGGTATTTTGTAAAGCTCCTTTTTATCAGGATTTGCAAAATGAACGGTTACATACAATTCGCTCAGCCCGCCAATGATTTCGCAGCCGTGATCACGGATTCGGAGGTATTCGATTTGTGATAAATCACGATCGCCCAACAAATAATAATCGCCAATTTTTGTTGCCCAATCGAGGTATTTTTGGTCTCCGGTCATCCAGTACATTCTCGAAAGAACTTGCAACATATTTCCGTTTACTTCTTCCACCGAAGCCATTCGCTCGCTGTATAAAGTTTCCAAATCTGCCGGATTTACAAGGTGTTCCTCCAAATCATCAAGCATTTCCATCATTCGCTCCTGCCAGGGCGATTTTCCAATGTATTCGTTCAGCGGTATTAATCCATCTTTGATGTATTCCGATGTTCCGAAAATAACCTGGCTCATTTTCAGTTCATCCGAAAGAAAATTCTGTTTCGAAAACGACCAGATATCGGGCAACGATTTTACCCGTGAAGTCAGTTTTTTCTCGGTATTGAGCATTTCGAGTATTTTACCGTTGTACAAATCTTTGTCGAGCAGGTAAGTTGTTAAAACCATAAAAGCATAATTGTCGGCAGCCGAATTGTGTGGTTCCCAAACATCATTGCTTTTGGTCAGGTTGGTTGGTATAAGCCCGGTGGCACTGTCGGTTTTGGTCATCCAGCCTTCCACAAATTGCAGACTGCGGGCGAAACCTTCCTGCGCTTGTTTGCCGTTTTCAGCAGCTTTTTTTACCAGTTCAGAATCAAATTCAGGTTGCGAAATGCAGGATGTCAGCACAATCAGGCTCAAACAAAAGAAATATAATCTGTTCATAATACAAGTTTTATTAGTTATTCAAAAATAGTTGATTCAAAATGATAATCAATAATTTGGATATTTTATTGGTATATTATTTGTTAAATTGCGGAGTTCAAAAATCAAGTTATGAAACCATGTTTACCTTACTTCCTATTTTTACTGATAACAAGTACAAATATTGGTTTTGCCGCAAAAACTGATTCTGTAAAAACCACAAATTCAATATTGTACGAGAAAGTTTATCTCCACATCGACCGCGAATTATATGCTCCCGGCGACGATATCTGGTTTAAATCGTATTTGGTTAGCGGAATCAATAATAAACTGGTTCCGGGATACAAAAACATTTACGTTCAACTGATATCTGATTCAGGTGCGGTTATAAGTAACAAATTGCTTCTTTCGAAAGACGGGACTGCACATGGAGATTTTCAGCTTCCTGAAGTAATCAGTGATGGTAAATACACCATCCGGGCTTACACCAAATACCTTGAAAATTTTGGAGAACAGAGTTATTTTCATAAAAAAATTATCATCTCCGGCTCAAAAAATTCCCTCGAAATTGTCAAAGATGATTCCGGTTCAAAACCGGTTAACATCGATGTTTCTTTTTTACCCGAAGGAGGAAATTTTGTACTGAACGCAATTAATCACATTGCATTTAAAGCCATCGACGAAAAAGGGAAAGGAATTACCGTGAAAGGAAAAGTAGTTGATGAAACAGGAGAGGAAGTTGTTTCATTTCGGACAAATTATAAAGGAATGGGTAAATTTATAATGATGCCGCAGGAAGGGAAAAGCTATTTTGCAATTGTTGACGATTTTCCCGGGTTTAATTTTCAGTTTGATCCGGCAAAACCTGATGGAATTTCACTGAATTATAAACCCGATGGTAACTATCTGTTGTTTACTTTAACCCGGAATCTGAAAGTAAATATTCCGCAGAAATATGTTTTAAAAGCTTCGCACAAGGGAATTGAACTTTTCTATTCGCAAATTACAATGAATGAATTTCAACATGCGCAACGGCTGTTCAAAGGTTTGTTTCCACTTGGAATGTCGAAAATAACAGTGCTCGACGGGCAAAATAACCCGGTTGCCGAACGGATGATTTTTGTTCAAAACAAAGATGACAAAGCAATCAGGCTTGAACTCAGTAAAGAAGAATTTAAAACCCGCGAAAAGGTAAAAATTAATGTTTCTTCGTTGCTTTTACCCACCGATACTATAACTTCAACACTTTCTGTTTCAGTTGTTCACGAAGATTATTTCAGTTCCACTGGAAACAACCAAACCATCGAAAGTTATTTGTTGCTCGATTCTGATTTGAAGGGATCCATTGAATCACCGGCATCGTGTTTTATTGACGAAAAAGAAATTTCAGCCGACGAAAAACTCGATTTGGTTATGATGATAAATGGCTGGAGAAGTTATTACTGGGACGATTTGGAGAAATTCAGGGGGGCAGAATTACCCAATTGGGCCGACTACGGACTTTCGATAAAAGGAAATGTTGTCAGACAATGGGGAGGCGACAAACCTGTTGAAGACGGGAAAGTTGTTATCGGGCCATTTTCGGGGAGTTTCCTTTTCGAAGAAGCAAGAACTGACGAAAACGGGAATTTTAGTTTCGACAGGCTTTATTTAAAAGACAAAGCAAAAATTATGATTAATGCTGAAACAAAAACCGGAAATAAAAGAAACGATATTATCCTGGAACCTCAATTGATATTCGACACGTTTGTTTCTTCTGAGAATTTAAAGAATAGTTGCGCCGACATTAGTATTCCGCTAAAATTTTATCGCGAAAATTATTACCGGCAAATTTCTGATACCGAGTTTAAAGTGAAATCGGGGATTCTTTTAGACGAAATTCAGGCCATTGGGCAAAAAGTTACAGGCGACGGGCACTTCAGGCTGTACGGCGAACCCGATATTTCGCTTGTGGTTTTGGAAGAAGATATTGACCGGTATTTTAATATTCTCGACTATTTGCAGGGCCGCGTGCCCGGTTTAGTTGTTACCGGTGACGAAGTGCGGATAAGAGGTGCCAGCAGAAATCCGTTGCTGGTGGTAGATGGTATTGATACTGATTGGTCGGACACAAAAAATATTCCGATGGGTGATATCGATAAAATTGAAATTCTGAAATCGGGTTTCGGAATGGCGGTTTATGGTTCACGTGGAGGCGATGGAATAATATCGGTTCTTACAAAAATGGGGAAAGGCGAATGGGAAAATAACTGGGTACGCACAATTCATGGCCGGATAACTCCCAGTGTTGACGGGTTTCAACTTCCTCGTGAATTTTATTCTCCAAAATACACAGCGGAAAATATCGACGATGCCCGCCCCGACAACCGTCCCACTTTATTGTGGAATCCCGAAGTTGTTGTTGAAAATGGTGTTGCTAATATTGAGTTTTTTACTGCCGATAACCTGGCCAGGTATCAGGTTTTTGTTGAAGGTATCAGTAAAAACGGCAAAATTTGTTTGGGAACTAGTTTGCTAACCGTTTCTATTCCACACAGGTGATTTGGAAGCAGGATTTTTATTTTGCTGAACTATGTCAAAAATTGTTTTTTCCAATTGAATCACCTACTCATACGAATCAAGTATTGTTCTTACTATTTATTGTTGAACCCACTTCGGGGTTCGGAATCATATCATTCTATTTGCCGCGGGTGTTAACCCGTGGTTATTCATATTAAATCCTTTTAGGATTTCTTCTTTGAAAACCACGAAAGTGTTTGAATTTGAATAACCCCGTACGAAGTGCGGGGAAATAAAATAAACAACAAAATCCGAACCCCGAAGTGGGTTCAACAAAGCGTAATTATTTAAGCTTTACGAAATAAATGTGCTGATTTTAATAATTTTTGATTCACATTCCTCATCAAATATTCAGAATTTCCTTTCGTGAATTGATTTTCAATTTCGAATAAAGATTGTTGACATGCGATTTTACAGTGCTGATTTCGATGTTTAGTTCGTTCGAAATTTCCTTGTTTGATTTTCCGGACTGAATCATCAGGAATATTTTACGCTCCTGAATAGTCAGTATTTCAACGGGTTCAGTTTTTTGAGGTTTTCTTTTCAGAATATAAAATGTGAAAATTGAACCAAGGAACAAACCGGCAAGTCCAAACAAAATTGAATAGTTCTGTTTTTTGTTTTCTGCCGGAATACTTTTCCTGAATTCCTCAAAATAAGGTGATTTTTCATCCTTCCATTTATCCAGAAAGCGGTTGTAAAAACCCGGATTTTCGGCAATGTTCGATTCAAAATCGCTTTTGTAAATGGCATACAATGCAACCAACGGAAAAGCGCAGGTATCGGCAAACTGGCGTAGTTTTTCGTCGAGCGCTTTTTCCATTAATTCCCTTTTTAAGGAAGTGGAATTGAAGTTGGCAGTATCAACAAAAAGCACCATTTCGTCAATTTCCCGTAACATTTTTGCCGGTTGGAATCCTTTAATATCAACTCTTCCAAAAAGCGATTCGTGATTTTGATTTTCAATCAGCACATTGCTTTTGTTGCTGGCAATGATAAACAGGTGATTTTCGTCTTTCCCGCCAATAATAAGCGATGCCGGCGGATCACCTTTTTTCGAAAGATGAATTCGGTAAATGTAATTTTCTGCCGGCAAATAATCAGTTTCAAACGAAAACCTGCCGGCTTCATCCAATTCGGAACTTTCAATAATCATTTGATTCGACATGGAATACAATTGGTCGAAACTTGGAATGATTGAAAGGTAAACCACCGGAGACCAGGTTGAATCTGCATCAATTCTGCCTTTTATGAAAGAAGCCGCATTAATATTTTGGGTTAGAATTGTCACACATCCAAGAATTTGGAGCCATTTAATAATCATCTTTTTTGTTTATTTTCGAATTGGTTTCCAGGTTTTTTATTCATTGTTTAATTCTCATTTTTGCTCATTTGTCTGTAGTCGAGTGCAAATTCTCCAGTTGCATTTTGTGGAATAACACGGACAGTCCATGTACCAATTGAAGCATTTTCTTTCACCACTATGCCATTGACTTTTTTTACTGTTTGTTTTTTTAAATTTGGTTCAGATTTAACAATTTTATTTTCCGCCAGTCCTCCGGTCGAAAAACTTCCCTGTTTTTTCCCTTTTTCGTCATAAATCTCAATTTTTAGTTCTCCTTCGGTTATTACACAACGAACATTTATATCAAAATGGCATTTGTCTATTGTCACTTCAATTTTCATATCACTTGGTTCTGAAGAACCATTAAGTTCTATTTTGCTTTGTACACTGAACATGGTCTCTTCCTGCGAATAAACTGATGTTCCAATAACAACGAATAAAAGAACTCCTAAAATTGTTTTGATTGAATTTTTCATAATTAAATTTTTAATTGTTTTGATTGGACAAATCTATTTCAGGAATACTGTTTTTTACCGATTTATTAGGTTGAATTAAGAACGACGAAAGTTGGAAAAAATGTTGACAAACCCCAAATGAATTTGGAAATCGCAGGAAAATCTGAATTTATAAACTAAAAACGACTTTTTGTAACTTACAAAATGTATATCATGTAACTTGAAATACCGTCAACTCCGTTTCCATCGGTTGGTTATTATGTTCTTTTTATAGAATTCCCCCTTCACGGGCACAATCCCGAAATGTATTTTGTACCTTGCCTGTTAGGACGCTAATTTTTTGTTTTAATCTTGCTTGTGCCTATTTATACCCGACATCCCAATCAACCAACTGGAATTTTTCAGCTTTTGGCTGGGGCTCGGAAACCACTGCGTTAAATCCACACCGGCAGTGTTTAACCTGTTGCTTGCTTTTCAACAGAGTTTTCATTTACTTTGCATCGTAAAAATAAATGATTATGGCAATTGCAATTAAAAGTATTCCAACACTTAAAAATACTGATGCAAAGGCTTTTATAAAAAAAGCTGAGACTACTTCTAAAAAACGGGCTACCGTGGATTTCAGGAAGCAGGTTGTGACTTCACATGCCATTCTGGATAAAGCCAAACTAAAATAATCTTTTAAATCATTGAACTTCATTGCAAATAAATGCACTTTTTCAGTTTTGAATGAAGAAGTAATTAAGTCGAGTAGTTTATTTGACTGTGGGCATCCTGACCTGAATGATTTTTTTACAACTGATTGTATTGCCTATTCAAAAGAACTTTTAGGAAAAAGTTATTGTTTCAGGTTGGATACTGACCCATCAGTTATTGTCTGTGCTTTTACTGTTTCAAACGATAGCGTTAAGGTAAATTTTCTTCCGAATAGCCGGAAGAAAAAACTCGTAAAATCAATACCACGAATAAAACAATTTAGAAGTTACCCGGCAGTTCTCATTGGTCGTTTAGGTGTTAACCAGGCTTTTAAAAACATTGGTATCGGAAGGGAATTAATGGATTTTATTAAATCATGGTTTATCAATCCCAACAACAAAACAGGTTGTCGTTTTTTGGTAGTTGATGCTTATAACGAACCACTGCCTATTCAGTACTACAAAAGGAATAATTTTGAATTTTTATTTAGTACCGAAGAGCAGGAGAAAAAATATATGGGGATATCAACTGAAGACCAACTCAAAACAAGATTAATGTTTTTTGACTTAATCGTTTTGTTCTCCTGAACTTTTTAAAACTATTTTATATTTATTTACCCTTGCCGACACCGGTCTGTGCCCGCTGTCCCGGTCAACCAGCCGGAATTGTTCAGCTCTTGGTTGAGGTACGGAAACCACTTTGTAATTCTTATAAATATAGGGAAGCGGCAGTTGACAGAGTTCTAGCTACTAAAAGTAAATTATTGCAGAACGTGCAGTGTCTTTTTGTCGAAGATTAAATTCAATGAATCCGGCAAATTATTAATTCAGAAAAAGTTCGTCAACAAAAATCCAGGCGGGTTCGCCTTTTCCGCGGTGCCAGGAGGGAAGCTTTTTGTGATTCATAACTGTGAATTTATAATATTTCCAGGAGGTTCCCGCAGGGAATTCGCAACTGAAAGCCTGTGCATTTCTCGGGTCCGATTGATTTGCATCGGGGAATTTTGTTTCTGCAATACTTTTGAAGTTTTTGCCGTCGTTACTTCCCTCAACGGTAATTGATTTAACCGGGAAAATGTAGGCTCCAATATCGACAAAAGCATTTAAATATGCCGATTTCAAAGGTTTTGCCTGATTGAACCCGACAATAAATTCCATGTTGTAATCTCTGTAGGCCAGCCATTCGCCATTGGATGTATTACTTCCGCCCAACTGAAAATTAACCAGTGTTTTGGCACCGTCATTCTGATATTTCGGGTGCGGATCGGTAACCAGATAAATGGTGTCGGGTTGAATACCCGATTTGTAAAATGTGCGCTGAACTACATCGCTGGCGATCCAACCCGGTTTGAAAGCTTTAATTTTCAGCACTGTATTTTCTGTGAGAAAGATCGGATTTGTGTATTCGCTGCTTTTTACACTGTCGGGTTCGCTGCCGTCGGTGGTGTATTTAATAACCGTTCCTTTTAACAGGTGTTTTAGTTTAACAATTAACCGGTTTGAAAATACGGTCGAGTCCTGCGCGATGGTCGGGTTGCTGATTTTCATCACTTCATCTTCCAGATTATCGCCAACAATGATTTTGATGTCGGGGTATTTTGCAATCACCTTTTCGAGTTGTTTTTTGCCTGCCTTCTGCGACCAGACATTTACAGATGAAAATTTTGCTCCTACAAGAAATTTATCGAATTCAGTTTCTTCAAAATCAATTCCCGAGATTGAAACTGACTTTAGTTTTGTCAATGTTTTTAATCTTTCCAACGAACCAATGTCAAGTCCTGTTGAATTTAAGTTGACTTTCTGTAAGTTACTGAACTGCAAAATAATATCGATGTCTTCTTTGGTTAAAGGCATTCCTTGCATGTTCAGGCTTACAATGCTTGTTTTTATTTTTTCCAGCCTTTTTAAGTTTTCGCGGTTGTAATTGGCACCCTGGAAAAAGTTGACTTCCACCTCATCGGAACCGTTAAACAAATAATTTACCGAGCAGTAATTCGAGTTAAATTCTTCCAAACCGGGCAAATTAAAATTGAGCGATGCCTTTTGATTGACGACTGCCTGGTATTTATTTACCAGCAGAAACAAGCTGTCATTTTTTGCCAATTCGCTGATGCGCTGATCGAAATTGCCACCCGATTTTATCCATAAAGTTAAGATTCTTAATTCGTCAGGGGTGAGCTGCAATTTCCCGTCAGGTGGCATGTGATCATCGTTGTCCAGCGGAAGGTGAATGCTTTTAAAAAGTACAGATTCACCACTCAATCCTGCTTTTAAAATGTCTCCGTTTTCGCTGCCTTTTGCAATACTTTCGGGAGTATGAAGTTGCAGATTGGCTTTCGATTTTTCCGTTCCGTGGCAACTAATACATTTTTGTGCCAGAATTGGTGCAACTCCAAGCTGATAAACTGTTGCAGTGCTATCTGCTGTAATTTCATTGCCGGTTTCAGAACCGGCCGATTTTGGAAAACTCAGGGCATTTACACCATGAGTCAGTTGCGCTCCTTTATGTGCCGAGCCAATCAAACCAATTAAAAAAAGTACTGCCAGGATTCTTTTTACAACGATTTTCAAATTCAGAATGTAGAGAAACATCCAGCTAAAAACTGCAACAGCAACTCCACCCCATTTGTGCCAGTTGATGATGTCGGCTTCGTAGTTGTTCTGTAACGACAGTAAAATTCCAAAAACTGCTGTAACACTTGCAAACAGTGCATTTGCAGCCAGCAATAATTTTTGTGTGTCGACATGAATTTTCGTGTGTTGCCAGAAAAATAACCAGATAGAAATTACAATTCCAAAAACAACGGGAAAATGCAAAACCAACGGATGAAATTTTCCCATCCACTGTAAAAACAATCCGGGCTGAATTTTCTGACTAAAAATGGCAAGAACGATCAGGAGAGGATTTAGAATCCACAAACAAAAATCAAGTATCTGGTAAATCTTTTTCTCACTCATCATCAGGCAATTAAATCAGGTATCACCTTTCCGCTAACGTCGGTTAACCGGTAACGTCTTCCTTGGTTTTTAAAGGTAAACTTTTCATGGTCGATTCCCATCAGGTGCATCACCGTAGCCTGAAAATCATGCACATGGACAGGAAGTTTGGTTATGTTGTACCCAAAGTCATCGGTTTCGCCAAAAACACCGGGTTTTACTCCTCCACCCGCCATAAAAATGGTAAAGCAGCGCGGATGATGGTCGCGGCCGTAATCATCTTTGGTCAATTTTCCCTGACAATAATTGGTTCTTCCAAATTCGCCTCCCCAAATTACCAGTGTTTCATCCAACAATCCACGCTGTTTCAAATCTTTGATCAATGCAGCCGATGATTGGTCAACATCTTTGCATTGACCTTCAATTTCTTTGGGCAAATTCCCATGAGTGTCCCAACCCTGGTGATACAACTGCACAAAACGCACCCCGTTTTCAGAAAGTTTGCGGGCCAGCAAACAGTTTGCGGCATAAGTTCCGGGGACCAGACAATCGGCGCCATACATTTTTATGATGGATTCCGGCTCGTTTTGTAGCGAAGTAATTTCGGGAACAGCCATCTGCATGCGGTATGCCAGTTCATATTGCTGAATTTTGGTTACAATTTCGGGGTCGCCAATATTTTTATAAGCCTCGTTATTTAAAGCCGAAATTTCATCTAACATCGCCCGGCGATCGGTTCTGTTGATAAATTCGGGGTCGGTGAGGTATTTTACAGGCTCTTCACCACTGCTGAACTGAACTCCCTGATGAATGGAATCCAGAAATCCGTTTGACCATAATTTTGAATAAACACCCTGTCCGTTTCCTTTTCCTTTGCTCAGCAAAACACAGAACGCAGGCAGGTTTTTGTTTTCGCTTCCCAGTCCGTAACTCAGCCATGAACCCATGCTTGGCCGGTTTCCAACCTGCGCGCCGGTCTGGAAAAAAGTAAGCGCCGGATCGTGATTTATGGCTTCGGTGTACATCGATTTTACAAAACATAATTCATCGCTCAAACCTGCCAGATGAGGTAAAATTTCGCTAAACCAGGCGCCGTTGTTTCCGTATTGTGCGAAACTGAATTTGCTGCCCGCCAGCGGAAATTTGGCCTGATTGGCAGTCATACCAGTTAGTCTTTGCCCCTTTCTGATGCTTTCGGGCAAATCCTGACCCTGCATTTTTTGCAGCAAAGGTTTATAATCAAACAAATCCAATTGCGACGGGGCGCCGTTCTGAAACAGATAAATAATCCGTTTTGCCTTTGGCGCAAAATGAGGAAGTGCACTGGTAAAAAGTTCCTCTTCCTTTTTGCCTTCAAACAATCCCGGAATCAGGAGAGAACCCAATGCCAGCCCACCAACACCAAGACTTAATCTTGTTAAAAATTTGCGTCTGTTTTGGTTTAAAATATGTTCGTTGAACTCGTTCATCGTATTAAATTATGTTCTTGTTATAGCTTCTTCCAAATTGTAAATAACCAAAATGGTTTTCATCAAAGCACCGGTTTCAACTTCATTGTATTCCACCTTTGGGTGATCAAATTCTCCAACATCGAGGGTTGATTTCAATAAATCGGGATTTTCGATGAAGTATTCCTGTTGTTTCCGGAAGTATTCGATCAATTTGCTTTTTTCAAATTTCGATGGTTTTCGTACCAAAATGGTTTCAAAAGCCTGTTCAATTTTCTCGTCAAGATTTTTTGATGATATGGAAATGTTTTCGGCCAAAACCCTGCTGGCTTCTAAAACGGTTGGATCGTTCAACATCGATAAAGCCTGTAACGGTGTATTTGTGCTTGGCCGTTTTCCCTCGCACTGGTCACGGCTGCTGGCATCAAAAATCATCAAAACCGGTGGAGGGGCAGTTAATTTAAAAATGGTGTATAATCCGCGCCGGTAGAGGTTTGGTCCACGATCCTGTTTATAGCTTGCCAGCACTCCTCTTCCCGAAGTTGTACTTTCCCAAACTCCCTTCGGCTGGTAAGGTTTTACACTGGGACCACCAATTTCGGGATTCAGTAAACCACTGCTGCTTAAAACCCAGTCGCGAACAAATTCCGCTTTAAACCTCATTCGCGGGGCCCGTGCATAATAATTGTTTTCAGGATCAAGTTCCAATTGTTTTTTACTGACTTCGCCTGATTGACAATAGGTATTGCTCGTTAGAATTTTTTTCACCAAATATTTAATATCCCAGTTGTTTTCCATGAAATCAACCGCAAGCCAGTCGAGCAATTCGGGATGCGAAGGCAAAGCTCCCTGCAATCCAAAATCGGTCGATGTTTTTACAAGTCCTTTTCCAAAAATTTCCTGCCACATAAAATTCACAAAAACCCTCGCTGTTAATGGATTCTTTTTATCAATAGTCCACTGCGCCAAACCCAGTCTGTTGCGCTGATATGAAAGGGTATCGAATGGCATAACCGATTCGGGAGCGGTGGGTTTTACCTGTATGTTCGTTGGGGCGTCATAACTTCCCCGGCTAAGTATATAGGTGGGCTTTTTGTACGTACTGTCGCCCATCACCGAAACCTGTAAAGGCTTGGTATCGAAAGCGTTAATATAAGGCATCAGTATTTCCCTGTCCTCCTGTGAAATAAATAATTTAGGATTTTTTGCCGGTGTCGATTGGCCGACATCTCCCTCGTACCCAATTTCCCTGCTTTCGTTGAAAAAAGCATACAACTGGAAATAGTCTTTTTGTGAAAACGGGTCGTATTTGTGGTCGTGACATTGTGCACATTCAATCGAAACACCAATTATCGCCTTGCCATAAGTATTTGTTTTATCGATGTTGTAGGTAACGCGGTATTCCTCGTCAATTACTCCACCTTCTTCAGTGTATTTATGATTTCTAAAAAAAGCCGTTGCAAGAATGGTTTCCTTTGTGGCATCGGGTAATAAATCGCCTGCAATCTGGTAAGTCAGAAATTTATCGTAGGGAATGTTTTTGTTGAATGCATGAATTACCCAATCGCGCCAGG
>Ga0247841_10009184_pt1 | contig 13927 bp, 14 predicted proteins | sample LaCruzMarch2015__2_FD_192410 | JGI IMG/M metagenome (GOLD analysis project Ga0247841, IMG submission 192410) | Freshwater microbial communities from meromictic Lake La Cruz, Castile-La Mancha, Spain - LaCruzMarch2015_18m | ecosystem: Environmental > Aquatic > Freshwater > Lake | place: Spain...
GTTAACGCTTTAGCGGGTGCTTCGTTTGGCGGAATTATGGCAGGATATTTAACAAAGGGAATTCTATCATCTCCGTCGGGACCTTGGGGACCTGAATGGGCAAGTCAAAAAGGATGGTTTGGATTAACTAAAGGAACAGCATGGGGAATCGGCGTCGGAGTTGTCACGGCAGCAATCATCTTCATTATGTTATACAAATCGACGAAAGAAAAAAATGATACGAAGACTGTGACTTTTTCATGTTATCCGTGGCAGGCACCGACGGGAGTTGGAAAAACGGAATGTGAAAAATGCAACACTGTTTTTAAAACGAAATCGGGAATTACAATAAATACGACGTGTTCTGAATATCAGTGTAGAGCTCTGGGACAGAATTGCAATATAGTAAATAAAGGAACAGGAAATGAATTGTGCGCTTACATGGGACGCGACGACACGCAAGCACCGAAAATAATTCCGGATGAAAAATTATTTTCTCCGAATGATTATTTCAAATACGAACCGAATAATGCAGTGAGACCGCCGGCAATTGGAGATTATATTGTTCCGAAGAAAGAAGCTGGAGGAAATTTGCAGACGAAATGTTTGAGACCTTATACACCGTTGACGTTTGGATTTAGAACTGACGAACCGGCGCAGTGTAAAATATCTGACACGCTGAAAGGAAAATATGAAGAGATGCCTGCGTTTTTCGGAGACAGCAATTTATTTGCGTATGAACACAAACAGACGATGGTTTTGCCTGGACCGAATGTGACGAAAGAAAATAAAGAATTGAATTTAGTTTTAGATCCTTCAAGAACAATGAAACTTTATGTGAGATGCGTCGACGGATGGGGAAATGTGAATGGAAAAGCAGACTCGCAAGGAAATGTAAATTACGCTGACGCATTTGAAGTTCAGTTCTGCATTGATGATTCGCCGGATTTAACCGCGCCGGAAATAAAAGGAACGAGTTTAATTAACGGAGCAAATTTCGCGGCCGGAATTAATTCGACACCGATAGAGGTTTACACGAACGAACCGGCGGATTGCAAATGGAGCAAGAGAGATGTTAAATACGATTTAATGGAAAATTCTATGTCCTGCGCACAGGACGCGATGGATATTGAATACAATCAGATGTATAAGTGTACTGGAACTTTGGATGGATTGATTAGCGGAGTGAACAAAGAAAATAAATTTTATTTCAGATGTAAAGACCAACCGTGGCTAGGGGAGAGCACGGAAAGAACTGCAAATCAAAATTCATATGAACTTACTTTGGTTGGCTCAGAACCGTTATACATAAAGAGTGTTGGACCGTCGGGAAAGATGTTTATTGCAAGCGATAAAATAAATGTTTCTTTAACAGTTGAAACAACGCACGGAGCAAAGGACGGACAGGCGTTATGTTCATACAGCACGACTAAAGAAGAGAAAGATTATATTTCATTTTATTATGCGGTGATAGCGATGGTAAACACACATAAACAAGAATTATTTTTACCTGAGGGGGATTATCAGTATTATATTAAATGCGTCGACATGGGCGGAAATGTTGCTTACAATGAAACGAGTTTTAGCATTATGGCGGACAGAACCGCGCCAGAAGTAATAAGAGCGGTCAACAGCGGGGGAGACAAAAATCTGAAAATAACGACGGACGAAGGCGCGAAATGTGTTTACAATGATCAGGATAATCAGAAATGTGATTATAATTTTGACGAGGCAACGAAGATGAGAGAGCTAAACGACGGGCTTACACATATAACGCCATGGGTTGCGGGACAGACTTATTATATTAAGTGCCAGGATTTATACGGGAATGAGCCAGCGCCGACGGAATGTTCTGTGATTATTGGTTCACGAGAGGAACTGACGACGGACGTTAATGCTTGAGGAGTAAAGGTAGTAGAATTTAAAAAACAGTTATTCTTTGTTAAAATATGAAAAGAGGGCAACAGTCGTTCGGAATGTCTATTGAAATGATATTTACAATATTTTTAATTATAGTTTTTTTGGGATTTGCGGTTTGGGGAATTTTAGTTGTACTGAAACAAGGAAATGAAGCGAAAGTTAATCTTTTTGCGCAGGATTTAAAGTCTGACGTCGATAAAGCGTGGGTTTCTGAACTTTCTGAAAGTACATTCAAATATAATTCTATGCCGACGGAAGTTGCGTACGTTTGTTTTGTCGATTTAAATGAAATTGCGAAGGGACAGAATGCTGATTTTTATGATGAATTCAGAAATCCCAATTCAAATTTATACATCTATCCTACGAATGCAATAGGAAATGAAAAAAGTTTTAACATTGCGCATGTTGATTTGAACAATTCGCTAAAATATGAAAATCCGCTTTGCATAAAAAATAATAAAGGAAGAGTTTATATTCATTTGAGAAAAGATTTTACGACTTCGCAATTGGTAGAGGTTTCGCGAGAATAAAATGGTTTTAAAAAATAAAAAAGGGTTGGAAATGTCTTTTCAGTGGATTTTTTCAATTATTGTCGGAATAAGTGTTTTGTTTTTAGCGATTTACGCAGCGTCGATGTTTTTTGATTTGGGAATTTTTCAGCATAGCACAGAATCGGCGGCAAGAATTTCTGTTTTGCTTGATCCTTTAGAAACAAGTTATGATTATTCTGATAATAAGCTTAGTTTTGCGACGGAGGCAAGGCTTTATAATTCATGCTCGAACGATGGATATTTTGGGACGCAGGATTTTCAAGTTCAGGAAAAAACTTTTGGAAGCAAGTGGGGGAAGATGAGCGATAAAGTGAGTGTAAGAAATAAATATGTTTTTTCAAACTCCTTGGAGCAGGGAAAAATATTTTATGTTTCTGGAATTTCTTTTTCGTATCCGTTTAAAGTTACAGATTTAATTATTTTGCATACGAGGCCGTATTGTTTTGAGGGAACTGATGATGATATTAGAAATAGTCTGGCTCTTCTTGATGAATCAAAATTTAATGTAAGATTTGAAAATTGTTCTAATGATAAAAATTATGTTCAGGTTTGTTCTGGAAGTTCGGGATGCGATGTAAATATCGTCGGAGATGAAACTGGCGGTTATGTTGAAAAAGATAATAAAAGATTGTATTATGCAAACAGATTAATTTACGCCGCGATTTTTTCTGATTCTGATGTTTACGAATGCCAGATTGCGAGAATTGCGAAAAAAATTGCTAACTTATGCAAAGTGTATGAACAAAAAACAGAGTTTACTTCTTTAAGAGTTAGTGAGTGTTCTACAGATATTAATATTAAACTTGCGGCGTTGAGAACGACGGCGTTGGCGGTTTCTCAAAGTTCTGATGTATCAAATGATTTTATTACAGAATTGAGCGAGCCGGTTTCGGAAGTTTTTCAGATGAATGATGAAATGAGCATGTGCAAAGTTTGGGAGGAATCTGGATATGTTTAAACGAGGACAGTTTAAAATTCAGCAGATGGCTTTTGTTTTAATGGCGATTTTTATATTTTTTGCGATGGTTGGATTGTTTTTAGTTGCAATGCAATCGAGAGGATTGAACGAAGCGGCAAAAGATGTAAAAGAGCAGAAGGCGCTCAAAGCGTTGCAATCACTTATTGATTCGGCAGAATTGAGCTGCGGCGTCGGAGTTATGAATTGCATTGACGCGGACAAAGTAATGACTATAAAAAATAGTGTGGAGTATGCCAATTATTGGGATTTGGCGGGAGCTTATGTTGTGATGGTTTATCCAAAGTTTGACAAAAGAGTTGAATGCAGTTTGACTAATTATCCAAATTGTAATTTAATAAGAGTTTTTGGTCAGATGAACGGAACTTGCCCTGGAAATTTTGTTGCTTTATGCAGAAAAGAGTCCGTTAACGGAAATGTTTATGATAGTTGTAACTTGGCGAAACTTTCGGTTTGCCCGAAGGAGATTAAATCATGATGAAGTTTAGGAAAGCACAAGAAGAAATGTTTGGTTTTGCTTTGATCGTAGTTTTAGTTATGGTGGCTGGTTTAATATTTTTGAGTATCGGGCTGGCAAATCCGGGAGATGAAGTTAAGGAAAGACAGGATATTAAAGTGAATAATTTTTTAGATGCGATGCTGCAGTATACGACAAATTATACTTCTGATTCGATTCCAGTCGATGTTCAAGAAATGATTCAAGATTGTGATTCTGGAAAAAGTTTGGATGGAGGAATTCTGGCGTGTGATGCACTTAATGTTACGACAAGGATTCTAATTTTGAACAGTTGGTGCGGTAGCGGGCAATGTTCGGATAAAGGATATTCTTTTAGCGTAATGAGCTCTTCCGGAAGCGAGATTCAGAGAGTTGACATGGGAAACCAAAGTAAAACAAGTCGGGGAACTACAAGAGCTATACCTCCGTCAATCGAAGTTAAGATAATTGTTTATAGCTAGTTAAATATTTTCATGGTTTGGAACATATGTTGTGGCCTAGCACACGTTAAAACTTAAGTAGAATGTTTAAATTGTCAGTTGCCAAAACAGGTTTTAGCTGTTGTTTTTTTCCTTTCTTCTTAGAAAGATATTCCAAAAGGCCGAATTTTTCTAAAACTTTTAGATCTTTTCTTACTGCTTTAACATCTCTTTTCAGGAGTTTTGACAGGGAATAAATTGATTCGGGTTTCTGGTTTTTTATTGAATGGAGAATTTTTATTCTATTTTTTGAAAAGATTTTTCTTAAGAGGGTTATGCTTTTGAAGTCTAACTCTTTTGGTGACTTTTTTCCGAAGAGCGGAAAGTCATAAGACAAAATACTTTCACTAGAGGTTACGTCCACAATAAAATTCTTTGTTTTTACCATAATTTTTGATAGGGGTTATTTTTTTACCCCTAAAATACAAATTGGGTTTAATTATAAATATTTGCTTTGGATTAATTGTTGTTTTTTTAGGAGTAACATTATATTTATAAACAACCTCTATAAAACGCGGTGTTTCGGACAAAAAATCGAAGATTTTTGGGCAAAGATTTTTAAACTAAGTTTTTTTCTTGTCTTTACCTTATCCTCACGGATAGGGACCGGTTGCCTCTATATAACATGCTTTGACGCATGTAACCGGAAGGTAATAGAGGTGAAAGGGGGTTATTTATTAAAAAAAATGATATTCAAAAAAATATCAGCGATTGTAACTAGTGCTTTATTAGTCGGTATGACTGCTGGTTTCGCTGCGGCTGCAAGTTTTCCTGCACCTTTTTCAGGTGCTCAAGCTGCAATTGTTGTTGGTACTGGTGTGGGCGTAGCTCAAACAGACACAACTGCTGCGACAAACATCCAAGCAAAAGTTGGAACAACTGCTGCTGGAACAATAGGTGGTGAAGGAGATAAAGTTAAGCTGGACAGAGCATCAGACAAGATTAATCTTGGTGATGAAATTGCTACGGCTTGGGGAACTTCCCTTACAAAAACTAATCTTCCAACATTATTGGCTGATGGCACATTTAACAATAAACAGAATACAGAGTATAAATACAATCAGAAATTTGATATTGGAAACTTGAGTTTTACTCATTTCTCTGATTCAGATTTGAATAATAGGGTTCCGACGACAGGATTTAAAATAAGTTCGAATACCAATGTTGCAAACTATACATTGACATTTGTAACTAATCCGGAGTCAGCACAAACATCGGGAAACCTTGATGATTTTGAAAACAGGAATATAAATATAATGGGCAAAAACTATTATATCTTAGATTTCACAAACTCTTCAGCAACGAATGGAAAACTGACTTTGCTGGATAGTGCAACCTCGGCTACAATAATCGAGGGTGAAACAAAGACTGTTACTATGGGGGGTAGTAGCTATGAAGTAGCTATAAATTTCATCTCTACTGATGAAGTTATTCTTACAGTAAATGGCGTTAATACTGAAAAACTTTCTGCTACAGGAACAACTTATGGAAACACATATAAGCTTTCAGATGGAACTTATGTGGGAATTAAATCTGTGAATGTTCAGAACTATGCTGGAGGAACAAAGAATGTTGAATTCAGCATCGGTAAAGGAAAGCTCGAAGTGAAGGGAGACGCAGGATCTGTAAAAATAAATGATAAGGTTATTGATGATTTGTATGGATACTTTACGTTTGGATCTAATGGTGCAAAAGTAAATTGGCAAAAAATGATAATTAAATGGCAAGTTTCAGATAAAGCATTCTTGACTCCCGGAAAGGAGTTAGAAATGCCTGGATTCTCTGCTATTAAGTTCATAAATGCAGACCCAACTATCTCTGTGAAGGAAATGACAAGAGTTGATTATGGAAGTACAGATTATTGGCAATTGAAGACGGTTCTAAAAGATGGTTCTGCTACAATACCAATTTTATATATGAATGCAGCTACTGGTAATATTACTGGGGTTGGACAATCTGCTACACAACAATTGATAACAACCAGCGGCACTGTATTAGAATACAATGCAACTTCTGGTACTCCACAGGCTGAAGGATTTGTTGCTTCATGGGCAAGCACAAAAGATTCTGAATCTTATTATTTGAAAGCAACTGTAAGAAATGATTCTGACGGATCAAGATGTCTTACAACTATTAAAAATAAGGTAACGGGAGATACTCTTTGTGAAGATATTGCATCTGCAGGTACTTGTACTATTGGTAATGTAGTCCTTACTGTTGACAGTATAAAATGTTCTAATGCAATTGGCGAAAAAACTGTAAATTTCAGTAGTTCAGCTAATACTTTCAATAGATTGTATACCGCTAGTGGACTTAGAGTTTACTTACCTTATGAGGTTGGAAAGAGAGGATCAGATTCAACTCTTGGCAGCCCCGGAGCTCTTAATGCTACGTTAGCTAATGGCACGTTGCTAAGTTTGGGAGCTACATCTTGGAAATTACAACTGGTTGAAGCAGATAAAGATGGAACACTTGCAAAGGGTAAGTGGATTAATGTTACTCTTCAAAGCGGTGGTTCTGGATCAAGCTATTATGCGACTGAAGGAACAACTATTGACGGAGGAGATACTCCTCTAGAAACTTCATCTGGTTCAAAGATGTGGGAGTCTTATGTATACGGAGATCTTGGTACAAAACTTACGCAAGATCGAGGTAATACAAATCAGTATTTAACCGATTTAGAGTACCATGGACAGGAAATGTATGCTAATGTGTATGTTGCTGCTCCAAGTGTAACTTCTACGACATCAAGTGCTGTGGTTGTTAAAGACAGCGAAGTGATTGCTGGCTCTGCTAACGCAGAAATGAATTTGATTGTTGTTGGTGGTAGCTGTATAAACAGCGTTGCTGCTAAATTGTTAGGAAGTACAACACCAATATGTGGTGCTGATTTCACGACATCAACAGGAATAAATGCTGGAGAAGCTATTATCAAGACATATACAAGTCCTTACACTGCTACGAAGATTGCAACATTAGTTGCAGGTTACAATGCTGAAGATACTACAAACGCTGCAAACGCTTTGATAACAAAGACGATTGATACAACTGCTAACAAAGCATATAAAGTTGTAACAGCAACGAATGCGGTTTCTGATTTGGCTAGTGCTTAAATAGATTATTTTATTTTTTTCTTTTTTTTTCTTTTTTTTTAATGGCTCGCGGGAGCTATATCCCGTCGATGATTTTCATTTTGTCAATGGGAAAGTTTTTATAGTCTCTGAATTTTTGAATTTCATGAAAGCAATAGAGAGTGCTGGCGAAAGAGATAAAAGAAGAAAACGCAATCAGATAATTTTGGGAGTAATAATGATTGGGTTAATGTTATTGAGTACGGCAGGTTATGCCGTGATGAACTGGGAAGGAACGGGGACTAACTCCGGAAAAATAAAATATGGGAATTATACTCTTTTATTAGAAAATGGATTCTGGACAACAGAAATTAATGGTGAAAAATTTTATTTTGAATTTTTGCCGAATGAAACAAGCGGAGGCAATAATTTAAATTTAGGGGGATTAAAGGTCTATTCAGATAAACCACTTTATATTGTTTCACAAGATAGTTATTTAGCCGGAAAAGTGGCGACGAATTTGGGAAATTCAGTTGAAAGAATTAATCCTGCTTGTATTTCTGGAGAGAATTGCACCAGCTCGGATTTGCCTGTAAAGAATTGTTCGACGGATAATGTGATTATAATAAAAGATTATGACAAACCAACAGTTGAAAAGAAAGAAAAATGTGTCTTTATCGGAGCTGAAAATTATTTAGATAAAAAGAAAGCGATAGATGAATTTTTTTATAGGCTGTTGGGAATTAAAAATAAAGAATGATTGGATAAAATATATATTTCGAATAACAACATAATTTAAAAACCTTGAAAATTTCGGAGAAACATGGCAAAGAGAATAAAAAGAGATAAGAAGAAAAATAATCATGAAGAAAAGAAGGGCGAACAAAATAAAGATATCGTCAGAGAGGTTTTTGAGGTTAACGGTGAAGAGAAAATTGTTGAAGCGGAAGTAAAACATGTGGAAGAACCTGTTGATGAAAAAACAAAAGGTAAAGAAGAAAAAATAACGAAGATTGTTTTGATTTTCCTAGGCATTGCGGTTTTAACAATAGTTGCAACTTATTTTATTGTGAGTAATATGAATTATTTTAATTATGGTGGGATGGAATTTGCAAAAGAAAAATATTTTGATATTAATTTTTATCACGCGAAAATTCCAATATATGGTGAGCAGAAAAACGTCTTAAGTTACACAAATTTATTCTTTAGAAATGATCCAAGAAAGTTGAAGGGAATTAATTTCGAGGGGGATTTAGAGATTTTTTCTAGTCCAATACTTATAAACGATAATGAAACCAGAAGTTGTTCAGATAACTCGATTAACCGAGGAGAATTTGAACTTTTTGCTGGCGTGCTTGGAATAAAAAATGTGGAATATAATGCGGGACTTTCATGCGATAACTCTGATGCGAACACCGTATTAATTCTTAAGAACTCGAACAGAAATGCAATAACGCAGATTGAAGATAAAAGTTGCTACGTTCTTGAATTCAACAGTTGCGACGATTCTTTAAAAGTCTACGAAAGATTTATGTTAATATCACTAGCTAAAGTAAACGGTGCGGATTATTAGTTTGATTCTGGTCTGAGAAATTTAATTTGAAAAATAGTGAATAGATGTTGATTTTTTTAGGGATTATAATTTAGGCGCTTCATTAGTTTAACAAGAAATGGAATAAAACTATTTTTCTTCTTTACCTCAAATTAATAAGTGGAATAAAATTGCTTATAATTATTTGAGCAATTTTATTGCGACAACAATTATAACAATTATTAAAACTACGTTAAGAGCGACGATTGCCCAAATATACCAGTTATTTCCAAGACCTAGATTTCCAAAATTAAAATTGAATCCGCCTTTTGCTGGAGCAATAGTTACAGAAACTGCTTGTTCTTTTATTGATGTGCTTCCGGAAACTGATTTTATCGTAAACTGATTATCTCCTGAAGCGTCGCTGTTTACCACAAAATTGTAATAAATATCTTTCGAAGCGCCTGATGCTAAAGTGAACTGAGATTCTGAAATATTAGTTAGTGTTGCCCAGGAGCTGTAACCGTCAGCTAACATCTGCAAGGTCTGACTCTTTGAATCTGTGTTCGTTATTGTAACCTTAACGGATAAAGGTTTTCCTGCTTGTGCTTCCGATGCAAGAGCGGCATTAATAGTTACTTTTGGTGTAACCACACAATTGCCTTCAACCTTAAATAGAATATTATCTTGAGATACTGACTCTCTGTAGAAAGTTGAACTTTCACTGTAATCATAATTGCCGTATGCAGTTATATAATATGTTCCTTCTTTTATTCCTTGGGGCACATCGAAACTTATTGAAAAGTCTTCACTGTCTCCGCTGTCTAATTCGCTAAGAGAATCGTAAGTTTTGTCTAATCCTAATTCTTTATTGTAAAATTTAACTTGAATTTTTTCGTTGTCACCAGCATCTAAATTATACATTGTTCCGGTTATTGTTGCAGTTGAACCACAGCTTGAAAAATCTGGAATGATTACATTTCCAATCAAAACAGCTTTATCTCCAAAGTCAACAGTTATTGGTTGGTATGACGAACTGTCAATTCTGCTAGCACAATTTGAACTTTCCTTTCCATTTACATACGCTTTAACAATTAAACCATATCTTCCACCGTCATCTTTTATGTCTGCCGGAAGCTTGAATTTAAATTTGAAAGTGTCTTCGTCATCTTCATTTATCCTTATACTCTGAGAAATTTCCTTATCAGCTCCGTCATTTAGCTCGATAAATTTATGACTTGTTAAATCATATACGCCAAGTTTTACTGTGATTTTTTCTGAATCAACTTGATTATTATTTCTTACATCAATATCAATGCTAATATCTTTCAAAGGAGCCCATTCCCATTCATCGCCGCTTGATCTGTCGTCAATGCTTGAAATTGTAACATTACTTCCAGCCTCGCCATTTGTACAATATGACTTTGTAAGCGCAATTGAAATGCTACCTGTTGCACTCTCATCAGATGTTGCACTAAATGTAGCTGTTTGAGAACCGTATGCAGTTAACGAAGCAAGATTTGATGCAGTTATTATAAACTGTGCTGAATTTCCTGGAATTAAGGAAATAGAAGTAGGAGAAATTGTGAAACTGACTCCAGATAATACTGGTGCAGTAAGTCTTATATTATTTAAATTTGTGTTTCCTGTATTTCTTACGGTGATTACTGTACTGTTCCTTCCGCTATAAATATCATTGGCACTCGAAAGAGAAAATGATTTTGCGTCATTAACTGAAACTGTAAAGGAATTTGTTCCCAGAATAACTCCTGAACTGTTCATAGTATTAACTGTGAATGTTGCTGATTTAAGATATTGAGGGATACCCACTGCTGCTGTGAATGTTTTTGTTCCATCAGAAGTAGTTATTGATGTTGGCGCATTTCCTAAAGAAATTGTTGCTCCAGAAACACTTGAAGTATAATTCCAAGTTAATGTCTGATTATCAGTTGAAGTGGTCGCGAAATTTATCGTAATAGTAGAAGGATTTCCATAAGTTGCAAGAGCACTATCTGTTCTTGCTAAAGAAACTGATGCGCTTGAAAAAGCTGCAAGAGCTAAAATTAAAAATGCTGTTAATGCAAAGATTGCAAAATTTTTTGTCTTCATATTGAAAAACCTAATGTCATTTTCCAGTTACAGCGGTTTATAAATGTTTCGATTAATTCAAAAATTTTAAAATTTTATAGACGAAAAACAAAAAAGAGAGAATTTATAAAAAACAAAGAACTGGAAATAGCATGCCAATAAGGTCTCGAGAAAATTTGTTTGGAGCTTACGCTTTTTTATTTGGAATTGTCGTTGCGCTTGCTGTTGGAATAATTCCTGTTTTAATCGGACAGCCGGCAGAAGTCGTTTCTAGGTATATTGGATGGATATATAGTATATTGGCTGTAACAGGAGTTCTTGTTGGTGCGAGCAACTTTGGTTCAAAAGATTTAAAGACATTTCTAATTGCTTCGTTATCTGTAGTTTTCGTCGGATATATGGGATTAAGCAGCATCAATTTGATGAAAGGAATTGTTTTTGTAAATATTAACGTAGGTTTGATTTTGATTTCAATATTTAATGCACTGATGATATTATTCGTTCCAGTAACGATAATTGTTGCATTGAGAACTGTTTTTTCTATAGCAAGCGTTGGAGAGTAAAGTTTTGTTATTTCTTTAGATATACCCTATATAATTAGGAGTGAACGTTTATTTCCGTTAAATTGATTATTTTTGGAGAATCATAAGCCATGCCGGGGCAGGCGGTATTGATCCATACCTTTATATTTGGAAAATTTTCAAATTCAGTAAGATTAATATTATTTGATAAAAAAAGATAAGATTTTTTTTCTAATTTATTTTTTAGCTCTAAAGCTTTTTTTAGATTTTGCTGGCCCGGTTTTGTTGAAACTAAAATTCCAATATTTTCGGCATTATGAAAATTTAGAAGAGCAGCTTTTTTATTTTTTTCCAATTGGAAAAAATCAGAAGAGGATAATTTTTTTAGGGTGTTACCGTCGAAAATCCATACATTTTTGCATTGTTTAATTAAATTGTATGCGTGAAACATGCCCGAGCCAATTAATAAAAAGTTCTCACAGTCAGAATTTAATTTTGAACAGCCTAAAACTTGCTGAAATCCTTTAATCTTTTTTGACTTTTTTAAATAATTTTTTATTTTTTCGGCCAGATTTTTATATTGGACAGAATAAGTTATGTAAACTTCATTAGGTATTTTATTAAGAAGTTCTTTCAAGGCATTATTTGGCAATTCTGTTTTAGCTTGTATTTCGACAAATTTTGTTTTCATAAAAAAATAAGAAATTATGGATTTTTATAACTAACTATGCTCTGAAAAAAATATGGATGAATTTAGAAAAATCTTACGGACTAATATCTTTCAACGTTTTGAGTTGAGGGTTGTGTCGGCATTTGAGGTTCATCTTTCTTAATCTCCGCAAAAGACGGTGTTGCAATGATTACATTTTCGCCGAAACCCGCAATGTCTCCTTCTAGAGCTTCAACAGTTTTCTTGATTTTAGAGATTGCGCGCCTTAGTTCGATTAAATCTTTTGACTTAATTGGTTTTATGTCAATGATTGCAATTGTGAGACCTTCTCTTAATGCATTAAGAATCGGGTTTGTATCTTCGAAAGTTTTCAAAACGAAAGGTTTTACTTGTACCTTTCTCTTTTTATCTTCTGCCCCGACGTCGATCTCAAGGTATTCTTCGTCGCCGAGTCCTTTACCTCTTCCTAAAAAAGAAAATATCTTTGCCATGTGAAATATTATTAGATGGTATTTATAAATATTTGTATTGTAATCTAGCTATTTTAATTCTTTTGCGATGTCATTGCGCAGTTTTTCTAATTTTGAATTTATTTCTTCTTCCTGCTCTTCGAATGCATTAATTCTCAAAGAAAGATTTGATTTTTTTTCGTTCAGCTCTTTTTTTATGTCATCTTTTGAAGATTTTATCATAATCTGTCCAACAACTTTAAAACAATCTTCGTTTGTTTTTGAAATTTCTTCAAGAGAACTTTCTATTTCAGAAAGAGTAGACTGAAGTGGCTGTTTTTGCGCGGAAATACCTTGCAGATTTTGTTCGAGCATCTGAAGTTCTTGTATTTTTCTTTGAATTTTTATATCCATGAGAATTAAACTGCCTTAATTTTCACAACATGAAGCCGCGGCTTGTAAAAAATTTTACTGTTGCAGTTCGGACAGACAAATCTTTTATCAAGATTTTTGTCTATTATCTTTTTCTCGCAGTGAAAACATTTATAGCTTGTCATTTTATTTTGAGTTTAGTTTTGTTTTTAAAATTTACTATTGGTCTAAATAGTATGCTGCCGACGCAAATTTTGCTTCGCACTTTGGACACTTCCAAATTCCCGACGCTAATCTTTTAACTCCTGATTTTTTACAATGAGGACATTTTTGTCTTTTTCTTTGTTTTGATTCTATTGAGGAACTTAAAGTTCTAACTAATTTTCCATATCTTGCTCCGAATCTTCCGGATGATTTTACTTTTTGTGTGTGTGACATTTTATTTTGTTTTGCTGATGAAATGGGGCTATCCGGCGCTAAAAAATCCTAACGGATTTTTGGCGACGGTAAATTCAAGTTTGAATTTACGTATTTGAACCGGAGTTCAAATCCGCGTCTCTTTGCGGAATGGGGCTATCCGGATTTGAACCGGAGTCGCAAGCTATTCAGGAAGGCCCTCGTGATTTCAAACATTTCGTTTGTCTCGCGTCTTCCTTCACCCAAAGCTCGAAGGTTACCAGACTACCCCATAGCCCCGTAGTTTTGAAAGGGAAATTAGCACTTAAAAACTTTTACTTTGCTTTTCCTTTTTCAGCTTTTGCGGGAGCGGCAGTTTTTGCAGCAGTTGGTGCAACCGTGGCGGCGGTTGTTGCAGGCGTAGTTGT
>Ga0247841_10009185_pt1 | contig 13925 bp, 15 predicted proteins | sample LaCruzMarch2015__2_FD_192410 | JGI IMG/M metagenome (GOLD analysis project Ga0247841, IMG submission 192410) | Freshwater microbial communities from meromictic Lake La Cruz, Castile-La Mancha, Spain - LaCruzMarch2015_18m | ecosystem: Environmental > Aquatic > Freshwater > Lake | place: Spain...
CCCTAAGTGATCAAGCGATAAAGTTGATAATTTCATTTCAGGCCCCTTCATATCCCTTTTGGGCTTATTGAATCGTGTCAGAATAAAAATGTTTCATAAAGAAAGGACGACCTGCGGGATGTGGGATCTTAATCTTAAATGCTCATATATTTATTCCCGCTTTGACCGGATCGGGCCGTAAAATTTATATTCGACTTATGTCGTACTACGTTCAATGCCGTAAGACCACCGGCAGCAGAGGTAGAGGAGTGGGGGCTTCTCACCCTTATCACCAGTTGAAGGAAGATGCTGGCCCAATTCCAGGCCGACATTTTTCCGTCAATTGCTTATGTTAAGACATATCATAGCACACATTTCTTATACTTGCGCTACCATTTCCTCGATCATGATTGCGTCAGTCGAGCGCTCTTCTCTCTTTGGTGAGGTATATGCCCCGCCCTCTAAAAGCTACACCCACCGCGCACTCCTCATAACTTCCCTGGGACCAGGCGGAACCGTAAAGCGGCCCCTCCTCTCCGCAGACACCCGAGCCACAGTTGCCGCCAGCGAGGCCTTTGGAGCCAGGATCTCACTTAACGACGAAGTAAATATCACCGGCGTCTCCGACCGGCCCCAGACTCCAGAGGATGTCATCAACGTTTTAAATTCGGGCACCACGCTCCGCTTTTGCTCGGCGGTGGCGGCTCTCACCGACGGAGCGGTGCTTACGGGCGACGCCTCCATTCGCACCCGGCCCAACGGCCCGCTCTTAAGCACGCTCTCGGAGCTGGGTGCCCAGGCCTTTTCCATCCGCAACAATGGCATGGCCCCACTGGTGATCAAAGGAAAGATGCAGGGCGGCACGGCCCACCTAAACGGGAGCGTCAGCTCCCAGTTCCTCTCGGCGCTGCTCATCGCTGCCCCTCTAGCGGAAGCGGACACGAGGATAATAATCGAGGGCGAGCTGAAGAGCCGCCCCTACGCCGAGATCACCCTGGACATGCTGGCCGACGCAAACGTGCGGGTAGAGGCAGAGCGCCAGGAGTTCTTTGTGCCGGGTGGGCAAAGCTTTGGCCTGAAGAGCTACACCATTCCCGGAGACTTCTCCTCTGCCTCCTACCCGCTGGCCGCAGCAGCGGTCAGCGGCAGCGAGGTCACTGTCAAGGGCGTCCTCCCATCACGACAGGGCGACTCGGCAATCATCGACATCCTGAGCCGCATGGGCGCCAGGGTCTCCTGGGATAAGGAAAAAGGGGACCTCCACATCAAGGGCGGCGATCTGGTGGGCGTAGAGGTGGACGCCAGCCGCACTCCCGATCTGGTACCCACCATCGCCGTGCTGGGCGCCGTGGCGAGCGGCAAGACGACCGTGGTGAATGCCGAGCATGTGCGCCACAAGGAGACGGACCGGCTGCATGCCATGGCCGTGGAGCTTTCTAAAATGGGCGCTGACATCCGAGAGCGTCCGGACGGGCTGGAGATCAGGGGCGGAAAGCTGCACGGAGCAAAGGTGCACGGGTGGCACGATCATAGGATCGTCATGGCGCTCACGGTGGCGGGATTGGTGGCCGGCGGGACGACGATCGATACAGCGGAAGCGGTGGATGTCTCCTATCCGGGTTTCTTCGGGCAGATGACGGGTCTCGGAGCGAGAGTGATGGTGGGATGAATGGAGGCGCAGCAGAATCGTGCCCCTACCACCGGAACCCGGCATACTACTACTATGAACGAGCTGAGGAAATGGATTAGCCAGTGCCTTACTCATCTCCATAGATCGGCTTTTCCGGCACCAGATAGATCGTCCAGAAGACCAGCGCGGTGACCAGCGCTTTAACGATGATGTTGGTCCAGACCATCTGCTGCAGGCCCTCTGCACCCACAACCCCGGCAAAGGCGATGATGGGAAAGAGCAGACTGTCTACGGGAATGGAGACGGAATTGGAGGCAAAGACCCGGGTCCATTGCGGCCATTTTTCTCTGTCGCCCCGCGTCCAGAGTTGATAGACTTTCGTGTCAATCAGCTCGGCAATTAGCGCCGTGAGGATGGATGCCAGTACAATCCTCATCTGCAGGGAAAAAAGAAATTCCCAGGCAATCTGCCCTCCTGCGCTTGCCCATTCGGTCTGCGCCGGCAGCAGGACCACCAACTGAAAATAGAGTGCCGCGAGCAGGTTGACGGCTGCCGACAGCCAGATAGTGGTGACTGCCGCCTTCTGACCGAGCTGCTTGTGGATCAGGTCGCGCCAGGTGAAGGTTAAAGAGTAAATGAAGCCGGCATCCATGACCAGGTTGCCGAAGTAGGTGACCTTGGTGGCAGCGATATTGCCTGCCAGGGAGAAGAAGAGGTAAAGGCCGGAGAGAATTATGGTGGCCTGTGTCCTGTCCAGCCCTAATTTGCCGCCCTTGAGACGGCTGGCATCGGCTCTCAACGTTTTCTGGCCCTCACATTCGTCCTGGCCCTCGGTCTTTATCTGCATTCTAAATCTCTTTCAGCCATTTATCTTTAAGCTGCGCAAATGTCCCTGTTCTTAAGCTTTCCCGGATCTCTTCCATGAAGCGGAGCATAAAATGGAGATTATGAAGCGTGGCCAACCGGAAGTAGGACAGCTCCCGGGAGACATAAAGATGGCGAAGGTAGGCTCGTGAGTAGGTGCGGCAGGTCGAGCAGGAGCAGTTGGGGTCGATGGGCCGGCTGTCCTCTTTGAATTGCAAATTTTTGATATTTATGTGGAACTTGTTCTCCTGCGATCCACCCGCTTGCGGCGAGAGCAAGAGGCTTCCTCTGCGAGCGATTCTGGTGGGTGAGACACAGTCAAAGGTATCTATTCCTCGCGCCACGCATTCAAATATGTCGTCGATTTCGCCTATGCCTAAGAGATGGCGCGGCCGGTCGTCATCCAGTCTGGGAATGGTCCAGTCCAGGACCTGATGCATATCCTGCTTGCTGTTCCCCAGCGAGCCTCCAATGGCGATGCCGTCAAAAGGCTTTTCAGAGATGGCCTGTGTGCTTTCCTTTCTTAGGTCATCAAACCAGCCTCCCTGGATTATGCCATAGAGAGCTTGATTTCTATCGTGGTATCGAATGGACTCTTCCGCCCAATTATGGGTTCTTATCATGGCTTTCTTGGTGTAATCGTAATCCGAGAGGGGTGAAGTGCATTCGTCAAATGCCATGATGATATCTGCTGCGAGATTGGACTGGATCTTCATCGACTTTTCCGCATTCAAGAAATGCCAGGCTCCGTCGGCAAGGGACTTGAAGGAGATGCCCTCATCTGTGATCTTGGTCAAATTCTCCTTAGGCCTTACGTTTTCGTTCTCCCTGCAGCTTATGCCTAGCGTGCTCCCATTTTCCTTATCATCATATTTTTTTCTGTAATCTTGCGGGAAGATGTTGCCGATCTTGCTGATGTTATGCTCTCTGGCAAAGCCCAAAGAAAAGGCCTGAAAGCCGCCGGAATCGGTGAACAGGGGCCGGTCAAACCCCATGAACCGGTGCAGCCCACCGAGCCTTGCGATCAGCTCATCGCCCGGATTCAGGTGAAGATGGTAGGTATTGGCAAGGGTGCACTGCACACCTAAACTCTGCAGATCGTCGGAGCCCAAAGCTCTCACGCTGCCCATTGTTGCCACCGGAACCAGGTAGGGCGTTTCTATATATCCTCGTCTGGTTTTAATCAGCCCCAGCCTGGCATGTGTCTCTTTATCCTGCCTTAAGATCTCAAAAGATATTGCGCTCATTTATTTTTATCCTGCCGAGGCCTCCTTTGCAGCCAGCGGGCGGAAAAAGCTTTTGCATGAGATGTCTGATGTCAATTGGCAGGGAGAGATCAAGCAAACCGTGGAGAGAATGGTTCGGGAAAAGAAAAAAGAAAGGCTCCTGGCCGAGGCTCAGGAACTGTGGAAGTGATCGGGCGGGCCTGCGAGCGCCGGAAGGCCGGCCAGAAACTTCTGGAACGCTAACTCGCAGTTTGAGCTTGACAGCCTGTCCCGAAGGAACTTCGAAGCCTGGAAGATGCCATTAAAAATTTCCAAATGCGAGGCGAAAGTAATCAGCAAAAAAAAGAAGAGCCGCCCAAATTGCCCCTATTTCTGCTTTTTTTTCTCTGGCTCTTGAAAGAGCTCATAGCCTCTCCTGCTCCTGCACGCTCGCAAGACTTTTTCGGCCTTTTGCATTTCGAATCTGCGCTCGCGTTTCATTTTTCGGTCTCTAGCTTCACTCATGATTTCACTTCCTTCTTTTTTAGCTTGGCCTTTTTTGTCATCGCTTTTTTGCTTTTGCCTGGGCTTCGGTTTTTGTCAGCCATATCATCATCTGCCGCGGACCAGGGTTTCGATATCTAGGGCCGTCCGAGCCGCCCGGTATATGCCACTTGATGCCTTCATTGCCAATCTCGTCCTAGTATATCTATTTTCTTGCAGGTAGTTCTACTTCAGAGCCGTGGGGGACAAGACGAAAATGACGGTCACGGAGTAAGACTGGACTATGGGCCAAAGTCAAATGTTCGACTACTCCGTAATCGACGTCAACTACTGCGTCCTGAAGGGCGCGGCTTGCGACTACGCAAAAAGTCGTGTCGCGTAGGGGTGGCTGACTCTTCATGCTGACTGCATTGTGGCGGAGATTGGTCCGCTTGGCACCCCTCTTACTGAAAGAAGAATCATGTGTCAAACTCTCATCTAGGCCATTGCTGGACCTCGTGCCTTCAGTAAGATATTTTGTCCCCCTGCGTCTGAGCGATTTGGTTCTGAAGCTGTTTTATCCCTACTAACGAGGGTGCCCTACCATTTCAGGTATCGCTCCGCCGGATCACGTAAAACACATAACATCAAATGGATTTGTGAGCATAAATAATTTACGATACCGCCCAATTCCTCCCCACCCTGAAGGATGGGGACTCCTTGGGCAACGAGTTGAATCTCACGCGAAGCCTTGATTGGCGCGAAGAATCATCAGCCATTAACAAAGGCACATTATCCTCTCACAATCATGGCATTAATTAAGCCCGGATGTACTGGTCCTCCTGGCAGATGGCCATCGTCTGGGCCTTGACCTCCTGCATTTTCTCCTTTCCCACCAGCACCTCCACCAGCTTCAAGGCAAACTCCAGGGCCGTTCCCGGTGAGCGACTGGTGATGAGGTTGCCGTCCACTACCACTCGCTCTTCACTAAAGTATGCGCAGGCCTCCACCTGGGCCTTGCCGGAAGGGCTGACCGTGGCCCTGCGGCCCTGCAGGACACCGGCCTTGATGAGAACCGAGGGAGCCGCGCATATCGCCGCGACAATTTTTCCAGCTCGATTCATCTCCCGTGCCATGTTTAGGATGCGTTCATCATTTCCCAGGTTGATAAAACCCGGTGCGCCTCCCGGCAGGACCAGCCCGTCGAAGTCCCGATAGTCGATTTTTTCCAGGGTGGTGTCCGGCAGCACCTTGATTTTATGAGAGCCCTCCACCAGTCCTTCTTTCAATCCCGCCGTAACGACATCCACATCGGCTCGTCGCAAAATGTCGATAACGCAAATCGCTTCGATCTCCTCGAAGCCCTCTGCCAGGGGAACTATTATTCTCATGATATCACCAATCGCAATTGTAATTAATAAAGACGCCCATCCGGCATTGCGACCATGATCTGCCTACGTTGCGGCCAATGCTGCCTTCATCTGGACATTTTTGTCGTCAAAAAGTCTTCCATTCTAGCGGACGGCAGTATTGATCCCGAAGATAGGCAGGCTATGATCCTCAAGCCCGCAGGAGAGAGATGCCCCCATCTTGCCCCCCGGACTGGCGGTCTGGCCGTTTGCACCATCCACCACCTGCCCTGCTACCGGGGATCGCCCTGCGAGCAGTTCGAGCAGCTCGGGCCGGAGGATGCGGTCTGCGTCATGAGCGGATACTTCCTGGCTCTGGCTGAAAAAGGATGAATCGCAAGTAGAAAAAAAATTAGGATCTTCCGCCCAGAGCCTGCGCCAGGCCGGCAACCTCCCCTGCTCCGGCTGGCACAGTCAGATTGGACCCTGCAAAATCCTGGCCGATGGGCTGGAATCTGCCACCCAGATGTTCTGCCAAAAACGCCTCGGCTATGGCGTAGAAGGAGAGCCGGTTCTCGGGACGGGCAAATCCATGACCCTCGTCGCCGTAGAGCACATAGGTCACAGGAAGTCCTTTGGTCTGCATGGCTTTGACGATCTGGTCGGACTCATTCTGCTTGACGCGCGGATCATTGGCTCCCTGGCCGATGAGCAGAGGCCGCTCAATTAGCTCCACGTAATTGAGGGGGGAGCGTTCTCGCAGCAGCTTTTTGCCCGGCTCCGTCCGAAAATCGCCCACCCTCTTGGTGAACTGCTCTATCTCCGGCTTCCAGTAAGGTGGAATGGTCTCCAGGAGCGTTATCAGGTTGGAGGGGCCCACGATGTCCACGGCACAGGCAAAGGTCTTGGGGGTGAAGGTCAGGCCGGCCAGAGCTGCATAGCCGCCGTAGCTTCCTCCCATGACGGCAATCTTCTCTGGATCGGCGATCTTTTGCTGCACCGACCAGTTCACGGCATCGATGAGGTCATCATGCATCTTCTTGCCCCACTCCAGATTTCCGGCATTGATGAAATTCTTGCCCAGACCGGTGGAGCCGCGAAAGTTTACGCTCAAAACGGCGTAGCCCCGGTTGGCAAGCCACTGATGGATGGAATCAAGCCCCCAGTAGTCGCGAGCCCAGGGGCCGCCGTGCACGTACAAAACCATTGGTAGCGGTTTTAGAGGCCGTCCATCGTCATTTTCATCGCTTGGCAGGGGCAAGGTGTAGTAGCAGACCTGGTCCAGGCCATCGCGCGTTTTTATGACGGCCGGAATCATTTTGGCTAACGGCAGCCCCGCCAGCTTTTCTCTGTCCGTGAAGAGGAAAGAGGCCCGCTTTTCCTCATGGTTATAAAGGTAGTAGCGCGCCGGCCCGTTATCCCTGGTGAAAACGACTATCCATACCTTGTCGTTCAGGCTGCGGCTTACTACCGTCATGTCTCCTTCCTCAACGCTATGCAGCAGATCGATGTCCTGCACAATAGCCGGGTCCAGGATCTTCCATTGTATCCGGTCGTAGTAGAATGCCACCGACTGCACATTCTTCTCAGTGGGATGGATCATCATGCCGTTGAGGTCCGATTTGGGGTCCTCGGCCAATAAAGTGCTCTCATTCGTATGCAGATTGAGAGCATAAAGAGCGGCCGTATTTCTGCCCCGGCTATCGATCAAATAAATAAGATCATTGCTCTTATTGAATCCAGCAAAGCCGGTGGTGAGAGTGTCTTCCATCTCGATCTTCTGGAAGGGCTCCCAACTGCCGTTTTCGGCGGGCATGAATACTTCGCTTCCGCCGTCTGCCGTCATATTGCTGGCCAGCCTCACCCGGAAGTCGTCATCGATCTCAAATCCGGAGAACTCTTTATTCTCCAGGATCTGTGTCATGTTGCCTGTCTCGATATTGAGCCGGTAGAGGTCATGATACTCAGGGTCACGCCTATTGAGGCCGATGATAGCTTCCTCTGGGTGCTTGGGACTGAGAGCCCGGATCTCAGCCCGAACCCCCTCAAAAGGCGTGAGATCCAGGATCTTGCCGCTGCGAAGATTGACGCTGTATATCCTCCAGTTCTCGTCTCCATTTCGATCCTGCAGGTAGAGGATATGCTGGTTGGTGTGAGTCCAGGTGTAGCTTCTGATGCCCCGAGAGGTGTCATTGGTCACAGGCTTTGCCGTCTTTGGCGAATCCACCCCACCCACCCAAACATTGAGCACTCCCTCTTTAGGGGCCAGAAAGGCCAGCTTCGAGCCGTCTGGGCTGATTCTGGTGGTGATTTTGTCCGGATTGCCGAATAAGAGATCCCTGGAAATAAGGGAGCTGTTATTTCTATTCTGCTCTCCTGCCTTGGTATCCGCGCCACCCAAAGACGCCAGCAGGATCGCAAAAATGATAATAATAAGAAAGTTTTTCATCGTCTAACCTCCAATTGCATCTCGATTGCGATGAGAAATCCAATGGCTCTTTCCGCCAGGGGGTATCTACGCACCAGTGCCTTAAACCTCTTGCCGTGATTGGGTTCAAGCAGGTGGGCAAGCTCGTGCACAATCACATAATCCTCAACCCATTGGGGAAGACTGGCCAGCTTGCTGCTGATGCGAATGGTCCGGGCGGTACAGTTGCACGACCCGCGCCTGCGCTCCTGGTTTGAGGAATACTGGATGCTGTTCCAGGTCAGAGACCCTTGAAAGTATCTGCTGTTTAGAAGGCAGGCTCTTTCATGCAGATGGACGTCATCCTTGGGATAGACTCGCTTCTCCAGTTTAGAGCGCAGTTTTTCGATGTGACCCTGCAAAACTGCGTCTGAGATAGAGGCCGGTGCCAAAACCTCCATCTTTCCTCCCACCATCCTGGCCTGGATGGTCTTCTTGCGTCGCGCAGATCTCTTAATCAGAACCTCCAAAGCTAAAACCCCCCTGGTACACCACTGGTTCGTCGGCGGGCTATTAATAACTTTCTTTTTGATGAAAGTATATAAAAAATAACAAAGTTTAAGAGCAGGGCAGCCAATCCACGCTTATCTCCCCAGGAAGGCTGCCGGACCAAAGCTGTATGAACTTCTCAATGGAGAATACTCCTGTCAGATCCTCTATGCTGCGGCCCAAGAGCTGATGATGGCCCTTGCCAGAGCTGATCGGATCGAAGGATTGCCAGGCGATGTGAGCCTTACCAATAACATTCGAGTTGATGCTGGCCTCAAGGACGCCGCCGAGGTTGCCAGCCGAACTGGAGTGCTTGCCGTCGGCATCCACCCCATTGGCATCAGATGATGCTGATTGCGTCCCATAAGAACCGGTATTGACCTCTGTATCTCTCTTCAGGTGCTCGATATCAGTGTACGCCTCTGTAAATGATGCGCCGGTATCATAATTCTTGACGGTGAGGATATCCTTTTGGCCGGCGTTGTTCATGGCCTCGGCAAAGCCCAGGGGCATGCCTTGCACTCCGGAAATAAGAGCCAATGCCGCGACCATCAGATAGATCAGCTTGAACACTTACCCAACACCTCATATCGATGATTGTCGAACATTTATTTTAAGCTATTGCCCAATATTGCGTTTAAAAATAATGGGCTACCCAGAAATAGATGCAGCTTAAAAAAATAAATCTTGCCGGATCACAGCATATCTTGCGTGCTCATGCTTGGAGCTGCCTGAGGTTGCTGATCCATGTCTTGCAGGGTTAACTCACGATTCTGCCTGGCAGGATCATAGGCAGAGTTGATGGTGAGTGCTCTGTTGAAGCAGGTCAAGGCATCCTGATATCTTCCCATTTCCCGCAGGACGACACCTTTGTTATTCCAGGAGGAGGGATCTTGAGGCTTGATTTGAGTAGCTTTTTCAAAGCTTGCAATGGAAGCATCAAATTTCCCCAAATTAGCCTGTATCATGCCTTTGCTATTCCAGGCATCAAAGAATGATGGATCCAAGCTTATTGCCGTATCAATGCTGACAAGGGCTTCATCAAATCTCTGCAATTTAGAGAGAGTACCGCCTTTATTAAACCAAGCATCGAAGGATGAAGAGTTTATTGCAATGGCTTTGTCGAAGCATACAAGGGCATCTTCCAACTTACCTAAGTTAATTAATGCCCATCCTTTTCCATTCCATGAGTTTGTGCTGTTCGGCTCCAGCTCCAGGGCCTTATCATAGCTTGCCGCCGCTTTTTCAAATTCACCTGCGATGGTGTACTCATTTGCCTGATCAGACCAGAACTGTGCCGATTCTCCCATTGCCGGCAGAACGTATATCGCCGCCAGCACCGCGATAATAGTAATTGCAAGTTTCATAGAGAGCCTTTCTTTAACGAAGGGGTAAATATCTCTACCCCTTGGGCGGCAAAAGTTTTATAGCTATGCATGCTATGCTTGATCTATGACACACACTACACACGAAACATCTGTGGGGAATCGTCTTCTACGACGTTCGTTCACTCGTTGATGAAAAAGTCCGTATTTTTGACACCACTCTCAGGGATGGCGAGCAGACTCCAGGCGTATCTCTCACCCAGGACGAAAAGCTCAAGATCGCCAGGCAGCTTGATAAACTCGGTGTGAATGTTATCGAGGCTGGATTTCCCGTATCATCCAAGGGCGAGTTTGACAGTGTCCGGCAAATAGCCAGGGCGGGCCTGCAGGCCCAGGTCTGCGGCCTCTCTCGTATTGTAATAAAGGATGTTCAGGCCTGTCTTGATGCCGATGTGGGCATGGTGCATGTCTTCGTTCCTACCTCCGATATCCAGATAGCTCATACTATTAAGAAGAGCCACGACGAGATTGTGGCCAAAGCTATGGAGGCGGTGCAGTTTGTCAAGGACAACGGCAGAACATGTCTCTTCTCTGCCATGGATGCCACTCGCACTTCGCCGCAGTTTTTGCATCGCATCTTCCGGGCAGTGCAGGAGGCGCACTGCGATATCATCAACATCCCTGACACGGTGGGAGTAGCAGCTCCTTCTGCCTTCTACCGTTTTGTCAAGGATATCTGCGATGATGTGGACATGGTCGTGGATGTTCACTGCCACAATGACTTTGGCCTGGCCGTGGCCAACAGCCTGGCGGCAGTGGAGGCAGGGGCCCGAGAGGTGCAGGTCTGCGTCAATGGTCTCGGCGAGAGGGCCGGCAACGCCAACCTGGCCGAGACGGTCATGAGTCTGCACGCCATTTATGGGGCTCGCACCAGCATAAAGACGGAATATCTGGTGGAAACGGCCCGCCTGGTAGAGCGGCTCACCAAGGTTAAGATACCCATAACTGCACCAATAGTTGGCGAGAACGCCTTCTCTCATGAGAGCGGCATTCACAGCCAAGGAATTATTGAGAACAGCAAGACCTTTGAGCCAGGCATCATGACTCCGGAGATGGTAGGCCACAAGAGGCGCATTGTCCTGGGCAAGCACACGGGACGGCATGCCGTGGCCAAAGTGCTGGAGGAGGCAGGCTACCAGCCCACAGAGGAGCAGCTCCAGGAGATTCTGGAAAGGATCAAGGAGCTGGGCGACAAAGGAAAGCAGGTCGCAAATATCGATCTTCAGACCATTGCCGACGTGGTGATCGGAGAGGTAGCCAAAGGAAGCCAGGCCGTAGTGCTCAGGGAGGTCTCGGTCATGACCGGCAACATCATCACGCCCACAGCAACCGTAAGGGCCCTGGTGCGAGGCAAAGAGAGAGTTCTCGCCCATATCGGTGTAGGGCCGGTAGACGCTGCTGTTAACGCCGTGCAGGGTCTCCTGGAGTGCGACACATCCATTCGCATCTGCGACTTTAGAATTGAAGCCATAAGCGGCGGGGCCGATGCCCTGGCGGAAGTGGTGATTGGAGTAGAGGACGACCGGGGGCGCAGGGTCAGCGCCAAATCGGCCCGCGAGGACATAGTCATGGCATCCGTGGAGGCCCTGGTCAGCGCCATAAATCGATTGATGCTCCTGAATCCCGCAGATGAAAAGAAGAAGGCTTGAACTTTCAAGCCTATATTTTTCCTTCTAATGCTCGAAGTGCATGTGCAGCTTTGTCTTCCCGTCTTTAGTCGAGAAGCTCGCCCATGGTCTTGAGCGCCAAGGAGAAAGCTGCCACCAGAAATGGCACGAGCATGACCGCGCTAAAGATGAGCTACACCAAAAAAGATAATACCATCGAGACTAAAAATATGATTCTGGAGGAATCTCATCGATAAATGTTCCTTTGCAAGGGGTAATCGATTCGCATTGCCACCTGGACTTCAAGCAGTTTAACAAAGATCGCGAAGCAGTACTGGACAGTGCCCGAAAATCCGGCGTGGTCCACATGATCAACTCTGGTGTGGACTATTCCACCAATGCCAGGTCCCTGGAACTGGCCAAGAAGTATGATTTCATCTCCGCCACACTGGGGCTTTCCCCCAATACTTTGCAGAGCATAAAAGAGCCGGAACTCGAGATGCTTTTTGAGCAGATAGAAAACAATGCCGGCCAGGCCGTGGGCATCGGCGAGGCGGGGCTGGACTACTATCACTGCAAAGATGCTCCAACCAGGGAGCGCCAGGCAAAGGTCTTTAGCAGGGTCATTGAGCTCGCCAAATCCCTCGATTTGCCTCTGGTCATTCATTCCCGCGACGCGGAGCAGCCTGCTCTGGAAAAGGTAAAGCACCTGGACAAGGTCGTATTCCACTGCTACAGCGGCACAATCGGAACTATGAAAGAGGCCATTGATAGGGGATTTTATATCTCTCTGGCCACTAATCTCTGTCGATCCGCACAACATCAGATCCTGGCAAAAAATGTATCACTGGACCGGCTGCTGGTGGAGACCGATAGCCCCTTCCTTTCGCCCCGAAGTGGCAGAAATGAACCCGCGTTTGTTACGGACTCTGTTCGGCTCATTGCCAGGATCAGAGGCATAGAGCCTCAAGAAATCGCCCGGATAACTGCGGATAATACCAAACGAATTTATAACATCTAATCCAAATATACCAGGAAAGGGTCAACATGAATCGTATGCCAATACAAATGCAGTTCGAGCATATCTTGAGTTACCTGGGCTCCAAGAAGGAGAAGGGGAGAAAGAAGATCGGACTGCTCGTAGATGGGCCCAATATGCTCAGAAAGGAGTTCCAGACGGATCTGGAAGAGATCCGGGACATCCTCAAGGATTACGGCGACATCAAGATGGGTAAGGTTTTCTTAAATCAGTACGCCTCGGAGAAGCTGGTTGAAGCCGTGGAAAATCAGGGTTTTGAGCCGGTGATCTGCACCAGCGACGTAGATGTGAGAATGGCCGTAGAGGGTGTGGATATGATCTATAATCCCGTCATCGACACCCTGGCACTTGTCACCCGCGATGCCGATTTAAAACCAGTGCTCATGAAAGCTATGGAACACGGCAAGGAGACCATCATCTTCGGAGCGGAGCCCGGCTTCTCAGTGGCTCTACGTAACTCCGCAGATTATGTCATAGTTCTTCGTAACGGCCAGTATGTACCAGAATGATTATGGTAAGAAAGATAGTACCATTGCTAAGGGAGTTAGATTGAAACCATTTCAGGCCATGACTGCTCGAAGGGAGGACAATAGACACCGTGATGAATGGGGTGAATCGCAAAAACCAGTCAACGGCTGGAGAAGTCACATACCTTCCGGGCTGCCCATAACCTATTCGGGTCTTATATTATTAGCATGCATAGTAGTATTCTTCATCAGCATCATTTTTCCTAACTTTGTATACAACTACCTGGCTTTAAATCCAGATTATGTAATGCAAAGGCCCTGGACGCTCATAACGCACATGTTCGTGCATGCAGACTTCAACCACCTCTTCTGGAATATGCTCTTTCTATTCTTCTTTGGCATGGAGCTGGAAAGGCGCGTGGGAGAGAAAAAATTCCTGCAGATCTACATTTTCTCAGGGATAGTGGCGGCGTTGGGCCAGATGATGATATCCAGCGGCTCCATGGTGGGAGCGAGCGGAGCTCTCTATGGTGTGATGGGCTGTCTTGCAATGATTGCCCCCGAGATTCGCATACTGCTCTTCTTCGTGATACCGGTGAGCATTCGTGGTGCAGTCGTGCTATTCGCACTGATTGATTTTCTGACCTTAGGTTCGGCAGACAACATCGCTCATATGGCCCATATCGTGGGGCTGTTAGTTGGACTGGCTTATGGGCAGGCGATGATGAGAACGTCGAAATATTAATATTATTTTTATAATATTTACTCAGGCGGGACAAGGCACTTCAATTTTACTGCAAAAAGTAAATAATGATAATTAATTATTGGGCATAATAACCCACATCCCGCACGTCTCTCTTCAGCCATAGTATTTTTCACATTCTTGGCCAAACAGCTTTATAATTTTAATTTGTTCTTCATTAAGGTTTATGATTTCTCGATGAATAGCCCCCTTCAATTC
>Ga0247841_10009186_pt1 | contig 13924 bp, 14 predicted proteins | sample LaCruzMarch2015__2_FD_192410 | JGI IMG/M metagenome (GOLD analysis project Ga0247841, IMG submission 192410) | Freshwater microbial communities from meromictic Lake La Cruz, Castile-La Mancha, Spain - LaCruzMarch2015_18m | ecosystem: Environmental > Aquatic > Freshwater > Lake | place: Spain...
AAAGATAATATTCTGTGCAAGTTTGTGTCGCTATTCCGCATGTGTCCTCAGCCGAAGATGCAGACTCGCTATTGCTCGAGTCAAATCCTGGTGGAAACTTTGGCGTCGAGATATCGAACCAAAATCCCTCATCAATATCTATCTGCCATCTGTCGCAAAATGGATTTCCTTCTGCACAAGGATCGCTTAAACAACTCTGACCATTATTTACAACACATTCAGCCTGATTTTTTGTAATTCCCGTTTCATTATCCTTAAACTTTTTCTCAGCACAGATAGCATTTCTATAATCTGAACATCCCTCAACATTTACTTCACCCTCGACGCAAGAATATTTCCAATGTCTGCTTCCCATCCAGTCCTGTCCATTTCCTATCTCCGGAGTATCATAAACACACCAGCTCTCCCCATTCAAATAAGTTTTTCCCTCGTAATTACATGTCTGTCTCGCACATATCTTATTTCCAACAGCTGGTTTTTTTACATCTCTTCCAACTTTATAATCTGAACATATAGAATCTTTTGCAAAATTACAATTTCCGCATTTGTCAACGTTGGAGAAACCATCAAGATTACATGATTTATCTTTTTCTAAAATCATCCCCCCATTCCATGATTTTATTTTATCAGAGTCATAAATATTTTCTCTGTTTCCACATGAATCAAACCAATAAACTTCATCTTTTCCATTGATACAATTTGTTTTGAACTGCGGAATACAATTAATGTCCATCGCTCTTATCGTCGGATTTGAACAAAGCATTCCAACATAAAAGCTCTGATTGCTATTTCCATTTAATTTAAGACAGTCAACTTCCGTTACCAGTTTACAACTTTTTCCTTCTTGAGAATTTATTACACATGCTCCCAATACACTAGATTTCTCTGCCGTAACCTTGCAAACATAATTATTTATTATACTGCCATCAAATTCAAAACTACTTCCTTTTTCTTTCGCCAAATATTCACATCTTTTTTTTGTTACAATCTGTCCAACGCTATCGATTTTACAACATCCGGCTTGGCATTCTTTAATGTTGCATGATTTATCCGTCTTCCATAATCCGCCATTATTTTCACAATCCGCCATCGGAGAATTTGCCGAGCATGTTCCCTCTTTTTCATTCACACAACAACCCGGACTGCACGAAGCAGATTGTTTACATAAATATGGTTCACAACTTCCGTCGCAATTTCCACAACTCGAAAATGGAATATCTTGACACTTAGCCCCGTTTTTCATTTTCAAACAACACTGATTGACCTCCGTGGCTGAAACAATTCCGATTTGTGATATGCTTAAAAAATTAAGAACCAATCCTCCAAATTTATCAAATGCAGAAAAATTTTTTCCGTTTTCAATTATCGACTTATTAAGATTAGAATTTTGTTCGCGAAGAATATAACTGCCTGCAGTCGAAGAATTAATCAGAACAACAATCTGAAAAATAACAATGAGAAAAATAAATTCCGCCTCGAGATGATTTCTTTGATTCATCTTATTTCCTATAATCCCGGCGGTAAAACGCAGCTTCTTATCGCAAAAACAATTTTTTCTTTTGTGTTTCTGTCCTCAACCGAATAAATTTTTATGTCCTCTCCCGTTACATATTTGTCTATATTAAAATTTGGATAATACATTTGAAATCCAACATATTCAAAATTACAGAACTTCGCTTCCTGTGAAGCGATTTCCTGAACAACGACGCCAACATCATGAAATTTGCTTGCAACATCTGTTTCAAAACCTTTTTTGATTTTGCTTTCATCGCCCTTAGAATAAGTCATATCAACATTCGCACTAATGACAACTCTTCCCGGAATCAGAGAAACATTAAAATCTCTATAATCTAAATTTACCGTGTACCCTTTGTTCTCCATATTCTTTCTTAAATTATCAAAACAACTTTTAACATTCCCACCAATATCTTTTTTTATTTCACTCTCGAGTCTTCTCAGATACATCGGTTCCTGCGTTACGCAAGGATAATAATAATTTGCGTTGTAACATATGTAAGCTCTCTTTACGCTATCAAATTCATAATAAATTTCCGGGTTGACATACCCTCCTTGCGAAGAAATTTTCTTAATACTATCTTGTATCAAATTACTAACGCAAGAATCCATGTAGCTCTGCGGATTTTCCGGAGTTGTAGAAAGAATTTTTTGCGGAATCTGCGCTCTAAAAACAATAAATAAAATAATCAGAACCACAAGAACTATTCCGATTATTATAAAAATTGACATCTGCGAGCGTTTACGCGACGGCAAATTTAAGAGCTCATTTCGAGCGTGAACGCGAGTTCCTCTTCTCTCTTTCATAAATTACTATCGATAAAGAGATTTATAAATTATTCTAAAAGAAAAAATTAAACCGGGATTAAACCACTATATCCGGTATTTCCTTCATTGCTGCACCGGTCCATATTATTCGCGTAACTATCTTCCCAAACGTAATCTGAATAATACTGTGGCTTAAATCGATTCTGCACGTCATTAAATATTTTTATTTCCTGAACAAAGTCATCATACTGTACTTTATGGTCTCCATTCATATCTAACAAAACGTTTGTGCTGGTTTCAGACTTTATTTCTTCAATAGAAGTAAGAACATCGCTAATCTGAACATTTTCATTTCCAGATACGCTGCCATAAGGAATATCAAAGTTACAGGTTTCCCCTGTCGGTTTTGTTCCATCTAAAAAATTCTGAAATTCTTGAGGAACTACATTAGTAATACAAGCATTAACATCAAAGTTTGGAAATTCATACTTTAATATATACTTTACAAGAGCACCAGACGGATACGTTACAAAATAACTTTGAATTGAATCGTCAAAATCAACAAAGTATGAATTCTCCGTGCTAAATGATTTGTCAGCAGTTGGACTTATCTCTTTTCCAGATACATAAAAAAGTATCATCTTTCTTTGGAATTCATTAATTATTCCTCTATTAAGAGCATCACCGATCTCGGTTAAAACACCATTTCTTTCCGTCAAATCCAACTCTTGAATATTTTTCATATACATATATCCTCCTTTAAAATAGGTTTCTACATTTTGACCGCCAACACCTACTCTAAAACTACATAGGTCTTCCATATCAATTTGAACAAATTGAGGTAATGGTGGAACATCTCCAGATACAATATTCTTCGTAAACAATCCATTTACACCACTCGAACTTCTTTGATTAAACTTAGATAAACTTGAACTAGCACTTATCGATGAAGCAGAACTACTACAAAGAGTCTTTACCGGACCCATCAATTTATCGGGATCACACCAACCAAGAGGACCACCAATTACGTTGCAATAAAAAGATCCGCCAATATTCCTAAAGAAATATCTTGGAACTCTTTTTCCAGGCCAATCTATTGGAAGAATGTCCGGAGGATCAACATTTCCCCAAAATGAATCACTATTTTTGCAGTTATCTTTTGCAGTGCAATACTGCCCACTAGATACTCCTCCACTTTGACTATCCTGAGTCTTTCGCACGATATCACATAAAGCATTTGGTACTGAACACAGAAAGTCAATTGGGTAAAGATTTCTCTGACAGCAAATTTGTCCATTAGTACAACATCCATCGCTCACAGTGCTACCAAAAGGTAAGTTGGTTCCTCCACGAACATCTGGATGAGTAACATCGCTGCAACATTGTTTTGTTGATTCTTTCAATGCAAAACTTGATGGTCGAGTATCGGGCCAAATCGGGGGCCAATACTGAGAACCTGCCTCATAAGTATTTATTGGTTTACATGTATCTGTTGTGGGACTTGGCGGCGTACAAATATCTCCCAGACCGCCATTATTTGGATCAGGAGATTTTATTTTTCCGGTCGCATCTTTTCCACCAAAGATACATTGAACGGGATTATTATTTTTATCATAACACTGGCCACATTGCAACGGACTTCCTGGACAACCCGTTTTAGGATTTAAATTACTCGTTGCTAAAAAATCATTCAGCTTTTTAATTGCAGCAGCTATTTGACTCTGACTCATGCCCGTCGTTGAAACACTCATTTCGCAACAGGTTTGTATGTTATCAACCGTTCCAATTCTTCCCACAAGAAGATCAGCTCCCGTCGGGGATCCGCCCTTTACGCAAGTCATTCCCTCCGGAACAGTTGTATCTGCAACACAAGCCCAAATTCCTCCGTCGGTACAACATTCTTTCCAGTTAGGATTTGCTAAATCTGGAAAATATGCAATCTGCCAAGGCTTGCAATTTCCATATCCCGTCTCGCCGTTATTCGCTGCATAAACATTATTTTCTGAATGCAAAACAATTAAACTTCCAAACAAAATAAATCCTAAGAAAATGAATATCATTTCTCTTTTCATTTTGTTCCCTCAGCCAGTTTAGAAACGAAACCTGTTATTGGACTCATTCCGATATCATTTTCATTTAATTTATCATAAATTGCGTCCGCGTCAGCAGAAATAATATTACCTTTCCATCCGTTTATCAAAGAAAGGGTAGAATATTCCACCTCCCCATTTGCAGCCGACAATTGTGGATCAATATCGTTAAGCAAAATATTTGTCTGGCCATTTTCTTTTCTAATAACCATCATTCCATCTCTTCCGCCATTCAAGATAAATACCGGATTATTATTTAAATCAGTATACTTAACCAAATTACCGTCTGAACTCTGCTCTATCGTTCCACACTGCGCATCAATAGGAGCATTCTCATTAAATTCTTGCAATACAACATTCTTCAAAGTTAAATCCGTCCCGCCCTGCGTCTGATTTGGATCAATAAAATCAAATGCAATACTATACTGTCCGTCCTCTCTAGGTTCTAAATATAACTCATAATTTTTTCCATTTCTGTTTGGCGAAGCATCATTCGGCGCGTCACTTGTTGATTGCATAACTGAAGAAAGATCCGACATCCATTCTGAATATTTGTCTTTGGACTGATCTCCATTATCTGAATTCAACTTATGATTGACTCTCATTCTGAACTTTCCAATGTTCTGATCATTTTCAGAACTGACCGTGTAAATAAATTTATACAACTCTCCTGCTTTAAGATTATATCCGTAACATTCACTCTCTCCGCAATTATATACTTGTCCTCCCTGTGATTTAGCTTTTGGTGACCATAAAATCGCACCGCTGCCCAGTGGTTCGTTAATGCTTTCGGATTTTACTCCATTAGATAGATAGCTGGCTCGGATATCTCCCCTTGCAGAATCAGAAACTATGCCATCGAGATCCATTGAATAATCCCCCCAATCTCTCGTAGGATTTGCCATTGTCTGAACAAAACTCGACGGAGTTTGAGGACAGCCAAAAACACTCTTTCCATTTTGTTCATACTCATAAAACTTAATACCGGTTAGCGTCGCAGTTCCCTGTCGATTTACCGTCGGATAAACTGAATTGTAAACAGAATAAACATCAAAAGTCAAAAATATATCGTCTTCAACCGGAACACTAAAATATAAAGAATATTCATTTTCATGATTAACTTTTACTTTCGGGTTGTCTATACTTTTTTCTCCCTCAACCTTTGGTCCATTATATCTCATCCTCACCGTCGGCAAATAATAAGGATACACTCCCGAAAATTTTGCACTGAACGAAATTTGATATATTTTTCCAGGCATTACATGGATAGAATCTTTTTTCGTCCAATAACCAAAATAACTCAATCCCGGAGCATAGGGAATTGTAACGCTCAATCCTTCAGAACCTGCAGAGGCACTAGCGACTTTGAGCCAACAATTATTCGGATTTGCATCGAGACATAAATTTCCACTCTGCCAATCATTTGCGTTTAATGGAAAATCAGAAACAGTGTAAGTCGTTTCTATCTGCCCCGATTCATCGTCGCAAATTTGATTATCTACCAACGGAGCATCATTACATCCCGAAGTTTTAACGCCGCAATAATCTGTTCCGCAAACTCTCGCTGAACCATCAAAATTTGTACAAGACTGACAACTTTCTCCAGAACTTTTCAAAGAAGGAATAGTTTTTGAACCTTGAGCAACACAATTCGCCGCATGTTCATTCAATCTTTCCGTGCATCCATCATTATTCGAATCAAAACAAGTAAATTGTTGATCACCTAAACATTGCACTCTTCCTTTTGCAGGATCACATGCATTACAATTGGTTGTACTTTGAGCGTCAGGAATTTGTGTCGGAGGATTATTTTGCGTCGGTGTCGTAGGTGTAGTTGGAGTAACGGCTGCGATTACACAAGCACCATTCTTGCACGTTCCACCAGTACAATTGTGCGTTTCAGAATAAAAATAATTATTTACACAAGAATATTCATATAACTTCGTATGTGCTGAATCACTTCCGTACGGCGAGTCGGCAACGCAAACATCTGTCGCTGTTCTCAAAACCAAATCACTCGTGCTCCAATAACCCGTCGTCGTTCCTCGAACATCATATTTTTTTCCGCCATCGCCATCAGTACAAGGATAACCAGAACATTCTGCTCTACAAATATTATCTCCACATCTTATATTTCCCGCCGGACAAGGCGTACTATCAATCGCCTTTCCAGTAAATTTATTCCAAAAATCGCCTAGTGAAAATGCAGAAACAACTGACATCAAAACAATCACCAAAACAAAAAATAAAGAAAACCTAAAACTTTTATCCATTTGTTTTTCCTCCAGAATTTTTAATAATCTGTCCCGTTATTGCGCTGTTCAATTTAATTTCATTCTGCAACTGTTCCGGAGAACTAATCGAACCATGACCGCTAGAAGAATTAATCCCTTTGTAAATAAAATATCCTGCAACAACCGCAACTATCAGAATAACAATAACAATAACTATTCCCCACTTTTTATCCATGTCTCCCTCAGTTTTTTGATATTTATAAATTTACTTCTTTTTAGCCTTAGCTTTTTTAGATTGCTTTTTGTTTTCTTCAGAATTTTTTACACTTTCTTCTTTGGCATTAGTCGTAACTTTCATTGAAGGAACTCTCATTCTATTTTCCATTTCCTGTTGCTCTCTAATTTTTTGATAAATCATTCTTAACTGATTTTCTAAAATATTTTTTTCTTCAATAACCGTTCGTGTAATCTCATCATATCGATGCATTCTTGATAAAATGTCGATTAGTAAATCCCTCAATTCCGTATTGGAAACTTCTAATCTTTCAGGAGAGATAAACTCAAGATGTGACGGCATATATTTGAACAAAATAACCAATAAATTTGATAGCTCTTCAACTTCGATCTCTATGCTAGCAAATGCCGTATAAAGTTCAGCCTCAACGGTAACTTCCTTTGTTTCTTCTTTCTGTCCCTCAATTTTTTTTGGTTGATGTATATCGCTGCTAATCACCTTTATTCCCTTTTCAGTCCCAAGCTGTTCAACCAACTCCGCAAGAATTTTACTTATATGTTCTGGCGGCCTTCCAAGTATTTCTAAAATAAATGCAACACGGATTTTTTTATTAACCATATTTTATTCTCCTTAAAACATAAACTCCAAAGATAACAATACTTAATCCGATGAAGATAAACACCGAGTATCTGCTAATCTTAGATATATTTGATTCGTAAACTTCGGTTTTTATAGTTTGTTGTTCCGTATTTTCAAGCTTTATCACTTCAGCATTAATACTATCTTCAGAATCAGTTTTTTGAATTTCATTTGGGGCATCTTCGTTTGAAGTAGTATCACTTTTTTCCGTTATAACTTTTTTTCCTGTGACAACCGATTCATCACTACCCGCACTTTTTACCTCGTCCTCCAAACTATTCACATCGATTTGTGTAGAAGAACATTCATTCTCTGAATTTGCTGTAGGTTTTCCATCGCCAAATTTTCCATCGCAGAAATTCCAGCTTTTTCCGGATGAAATTTTTCCATATTCCATTGACAGTTTTTCTTCACTCGTTTCTATTTCGATCCGGTCTCCATTGTCATTTAATCCATTTCCAATTCTCTGATCATCAACTAGAAAAACTTTTCCCGAAAATTTTGATAAATCTGCCGAACTGCCGATAATTAAGAAATATTTTTCATTTGTTATACAGCCACCACCACATTTTATCGTATCTGTTTGTCCTGAATTGTCCGTTATTTTCCAAGAGCTTAGATCAACGCTTTCTCCGTCGTTGTAAATTTCAATATACTCATTTCCATAAGGGTTAACTTCATTTATTCTCAAACCAGAAGCAAACTGGACACTTGCAAATACAAAAAACAATCCCAGAAAAATCAGCCCCTCTTTCATAATCAAAAAATGGAAACACATATTTTATATTTTTCTATAATCATAATAAGCCGCTAGCTTTCCGCTGGCGTCTTTCAAAAACATCTGGTCTCCAGCATCATTCCATATTGGAGTTTTCTGATTCCAGCAAATTTGCGAATTCGTGTTAGCACAATTTCCGGTTACAAATTTCATTTCAGAATTTTTCATAAAAATAAAATTCTTAAAAACGTAAATGTGTGTCGCCTCATCTTTTATTTTCCATCCGTTCATGCTAACGTCATAATTGCAGTTGTTCTTAAACAAAATAAATTCGCTAGTCAAATCACTTTTATCTTCAACATAACTTAATTTCTCTACAACAATACAAGAATTTTCAGATTTTCCCCAAATTCCGCGTTCATTATTTCTTGCTTCATCTTCAGCACTTTTTAATTTATTTCTAAATTCCGTCGGCAGACTTTCCATATAAAACGTGCTCGCTAAACCCGCTCGCACGAGCTCCGCATTAACAAATTCATTACCAATAAAAATAAACCCCAAATTTCTTCCGTACATATCTGTTTTCTCCTCACCAAAAATAACTTTAATTTCTTTTTTGTCAATTAAATTAGTCGTAAGATTTTTTGCATCACTATACAAAGATTCACTTTTTTCCGGCGTATTTATTCCAAGAAACCTTATTTTTCCAATAGAAGAATCAATTGTATCTCCGTCGACAACACGAGTGACATTTGCATAAACAAAATTTTCGCCGTTTGTAACCTTTCCAATAATTTCCGGAGTTTTCAGATTTATAAAAATTGCAAATAGAATTAATGTCAACAGCAAAAATAAAAGTTTAGTGCTCCGTTTCATCTTCTATTTTATCCTCGCTAATATTTTCTTGCCCAATTTCATCCAAAAGTTCTTCATCATGAATTTGCTTTTTCTTCAATTCTTTTTTTATTTTTTCTTCTTTTTTTATTTTCAAATTTATTGTTTTATCATCACCAAAAAATTGATGGAATTTTTTGCCTTTTTCTTTAGCCTCGTCAAGTTTAATCCCCCAATTTTTATCCGTCTCGTTCATCTGTGACGGTTTCAGAAAAATCCAGCCCTGACGATTAAAACGAATTGCGAAAACCGGCTCGAGCCCCATTATTTCGCAGAAAACAAGAAAGTCGTTCGTCTGCTCTTTAGAAATATACTGAACATTTTTTTTCGTCGTCTTACATTCTACGCCGTATTTTTTCCCCGGTTTTCCCGCAATCAAATCACACGGAGAATTATCATTAACTCCCGAGCCCGCTACTCTAACCGCGCGAAAATTATTTTCCGTAAAAATTCCCAGCAGCTCTCTTTCCGCATTCGACCCTTTATGTTTGTTTGCCATAATTCTCTTTTATATATAAAATTGTAATAGAAATATTATATAAATTATTGGTTTTGAGGATTTACAAAAGGATTACTCTTTTTTAAAATATGCTATCAAAAAAAGAATAAAAGAAGTTACAAAGATAATTGGTGATAGGACCAAAGAGAATATTGCAAAAAGCTCTACCACCCCCGCTATTAACATATTGTCTGTGGGAGGAAAAAATCGAAATATGGATAATGAAATGCCCATCATTATTATAACAAAGATTGTCATAACTGAAGAGAATATGTAATAAACACTTTCTTTATTTGACTTAAAGAAGGAAAGTATAATTAACAATGAGTATAAAGCCGACAAAACTAAAAAAGTTTTAAGATAGATATTCAAAAAAGAATTAAAATCCTGTGCTTCAGCAAAGGGATAACCCGAGAAAAAAATCAAAAATAATAGTATCGCAAAAACAAGAACTGAATTAAGGAGGTATAATGCCTTTTTCATAAGCACTATTCATATTCAGAGTTTTTATATTTTATCTTTTCCCAAGAAATAAATTTTACAAATCTCTCGCTTGTATCGTTCTTCGATTATTCAACGACGCGCGCTTTATCGCGTTCACGAGCATTTCCTCAACTTTTCTTTCCATCTCAACCTCAACTTCGTCCGCGACGCTCGAAATTTTATTTTCCTTATCGAGCTCTTTCACAACCTTTCGTATGTTTGATTTTATAATTAAACCCATGAATAATTCAGATATTTCAAGTTTAAAAATTTGCCGACAGATAATTATTTGCAAAATCTTTGCATGCAATAGTCAACGAGCTCTTCATCGACAATCTGCCTTGTTTCGGTCTCCGTTCTTATCATGAAAATTTTTCTTCCCTCAAGATTCAAAAAAACTTTTTGGTTTCCTCTTTTTACCTTTATGTTGCAGACTGTTTTTCCGTTTAATTCTTCAAACGAAATAGTAAGATACTGATTAAGCTGGTTGTAAATCTTCGACGGAAAATACGGCCGTACGATGTCATCAATAATCATTCTTTTATAGCTGTCGTCATCTGCATTTTTTCCTAGAGACTTTAATCTCACCAAGTCCTGCTCAATTCCAATTACCTCAAATTTTCCGGAATCTTTTTTCTCTTTAACTCCGAGAACTAAATTTCCGCCTTCGGTATTCATCAAAGCGCAAATCGATTTTGCAATAATTACTTTCGACGCTTTATGCCGGAATGTGTGCAAATCATATGACTTGCTGTCTTTAATTTCCTGCTCGGTTTTATTAATGCTCCACAAAGCGTCCGATTTAAATTCAACCTTATCGCTTTCGCCCCTTTTAATTAAACTTTCAATCTCGCTAACAATTTTATCCGAAAGAATTTTTTTAACTCTCCCAAACTCTCCGTTCGTAAGCATAACCATAATTCCGCCCTCGTGAAAATCTTTTCTGGAACCCAAATCTTCAATCACCCCTTTGATGACCTTTTTACCTCGGGTAAGAATTTCCACTCGCAGGCCTTTCTTCAAATTTTTAAAATATCTTCCGTCATTCTCTTCCATAAAATAAACAACTATTTCGGATATAAAAGCCTACGTACTCTTTTAGGAAGGGTGAAATTTATTTATTTATTTCAAACCCTCCGATAGAAACAATCCTAGAAATTTTTCTCGGCGGCCATTCCAATTCTACGCCAAGATTTTTCATCAACTTATCTACATCAACCCCATAAGCTTCTGGAACTCTGACAATCTTATCAATTTTTAATTCTTCAAGAGCTTTTTTCTCCTCAGCAATTTGCTTCTTTCTAGCTCTCGGTTGCCAATATAAACAACAATATAATTTCTTCTCGCTCCAATTCGGAAGATTCGCCTTCATTTTTTCTGCATGCTTCCCAATTTCAAATTCCGTGTAAATAACATAAATTTCTCTTTCAAAATCAATCAATTTGTCTATTAACGGAAGGCCAGGTGGACATCCATCTTTCTTTTTGTAATTCGGGCAACCTTTTTTATGACCGTCGTAAGGCAAAAGACAATAATTCTGTATCTTCTTCGAGAAATCAATATCTTTCGGATTTATCTTCACAAACATATTTTCAAAAAGAAATAAAATTATTTAAATGTTATTTTTTCAAATTCCTATCTTTCTTTTCAGCTTTTCCCTCAACAGTTTCATCCATCTTCATTTCAATCCCATCTTTTTTATTCTCCGTCGTCGGTCGCATAAACGGAAACGCAATAACATCTCTTATCGATTCCTGGCCCAAAAGCAAAATCATCATTCTGTCAATTCCCATTCCCAATCCGCCCGTCGGTGGCATTCCGTGCTCAATCGCGTTGATAAAATCTTCGTCGAGGGGATTTGCTTCTTTGTCTCCCTTGCTCAATTTTTCCTGCTGTTCTTCCAAAAGTTTTCTCTGCCTAACCGGGTCATTCAGTTCAGAATATGCATTTCCCAATTCCGCGCCCAAACAAAAAGGCTCGAACCTTTCAATTAATCTGCAAGTTTTATCATTTCGATGCAATTTGCACAACGGCGTCGAGTCCGCCGGATGATCGATAATAAAAGTCGGCTGAACAATTTTTTTCTCGCAATAATGTTCAAACAACGCGCAAACATAACTTCCCCACGACTCGCCCTTGCTTTCAATTCTTTCTTTCTCAACAATTTTTTTCAATTCCTTGTCAGAAAGTTTCATCACATCAATATCCGCGAATTTCTTTATCGCTTCGGCCATCGTCATCTTTTTCCACGGCCGTTTAAAATCAATTTCCTGTCCCTGAACTTTTATTTTCGTTGTCCCATTAACTTTCTTGCATGCAAATTCATAAATTTCTTCAAACAAATCCATCATGTCATTATAATCCGCGTAAGCCCAATAAATTTCCATCATAGAAAATTCCGGATTATGCCATTTATCAATTCCTTCATTCCTGAAATTTCTCGCGATTGTAAAAACTCTGTCGAATCCGCCGACAATTAATCTTTTCAAATATAATTCCGGAGAGATAGCCAAATATAATTTTATGTTCAGTGCGTTCAGATAAGTTTCAAACGGCCTCGCTTCCGCTCCGCCGTAAATTGTCTGCAAATACGGAGTTTCAACTTCATGAAATCCTTTTTTCTTCAAAACTTCGCGAATCGCTTCGATAATAATTTCTCTCTTCTCAAAAATCTCCTTAACCGACGGATTCATTATCATATCTAAATATCTTTTCCGATATCTTTCTTCTTTATCCTGCAAACCGTACCACGCCGACGGCAAAGGCAGAATTGACTTAGAAAGCATTTCAATTTTTTTAACCAAAACAGAAATTTGTCCGGTTTTCGTTTTTATTATTTTTCCTTCAACGCCGACAAAATCCCCCGCATCAACATAACTCTTGAAAAAATCAAAAACTTCTTTCGGCGTTCCGCCGCCGTTTTCTTCCTTACACTTCTTTTCTAAAGAAGTGTCGTCCTGAAAAACTATCTGGATTTTTCCCGAACCGTCCTGCATATCACAGAAAGCAATTTTTCCAATATCTCTTTTCGTCATCAATCTTCCGGCAGTTTTAACTTTCGTTTCAAGTTTCAAACCCAAACATTCTGTAATCTCATTTTTCTTTTCGAACTTATGCGGATAAGGATTAATCCCTTTCTTTCGCATTTCATCCAGTTTTTTCATTCGCTCCCTGATAATTTCGTCCTCTCGTCCCATTTTCTATCGAGAGTTTCCACATTTATAAATTTATATAAAAGCTAATTTTTACACATAGCATAATTATGAATAATCCAATTTTAAAGAAACAAATCAAACTTTATTTTTCGGTTTTCTCTCATTCTTCTTAACATCTTTCTTATTATTTTTTATTCTCTCTACTCGTAAGGTAAGCTTCCCTTTATATTCTTCCGTTAGTGCCGGCAAGAGATGAGATAAAAATTGTTCGGCAGTCATTCGGCGAATTATTCCACGTGAGCTCTTTTGAATCCAGCCTTTGCTATCACGACGGTAAACCTGTGTTGATCCATTTTTCGTTGTCATATAAATTACGCATTCAGTATTTTTCATTTTCTTAAGAGCAAAATCTCATTTTATCATCAAGTTCCAGATTGACCATCTCGTCGGCCATGCTCTGGAATTTATCATCGCGCGGAACGTGAAAATATTTTACGCTCGTAAAATTTTCCTGAAGTTTTTGCACTCTCAAAAAAAGCGGCATCAATTTACTGTCTTTAACTCGGTATTTTCCAAGCAGTTGATTAACGACTAATTCAGAATCAAGGTAACAGGTTAAATCTTTCGTAAGTTTTTTTGCCAGCTCCAAGGCCATTATTATCGCTTCGTACTCTGCGATATTATTTGTAACGTA
>Ga0247841_10009187_pt1 | contig 13923 bp, 17 predicted proteins | sample LaCruzMarch2015__2_FD_192410 | JGI IMG/M metagenome (GOLD analysis project Ga0247841, IMG submission 192410) | Freshwater microbial communities from meromictic Lake La Cruz, Castile-La Mancha, Spain - LaCruzMarch2015_18m | ecosystem: Environmental > Aquatic > Freshwater > Lake | place: Spain...
TGTACTGGACCCCTTTCATTGCACACCATCCTTGTTAGCTAGAGTATAGCTCTTGGCGCTCAAAAGCGCAAATTTCACTGGTGACATTTTGAGAGCGGAATGAATTCTGGAATTGTTGTAACGGTAAATTGTTTGGTAAATTTCATACACTAACTCGCCGAGCGTTTTGAATCTGGCCGGATCGCCGAGGTCGATTTTAAACTGGGAGTAAAATGATTCTTGGTAGCCGTTCTCCCACGGACAACCCGGAGCTGAGCGAGAGATCAAAACGCCGACATTTTGTAGGGCTTCAATAAATATTTGCGAATTGTATTCACTGCCATTGTCTGAATGAAATATCTCCGGTCGAGAATTAGCGTGAATGGCATTTAGAAAAGCCGACAGCACCAGTTGGGTGGCGTGGTTGGTGTAGACGGACATCCCCACAATTTTTCGGGTGAACAGATCTTCAACGGTTGCCACATAAACAGTCTTACCTTGAAATGGTATGTAAGTGAAGTCTGACACCCAAATGTGATTTTCGTAAGCCGGATAGGTGGTGATGAGAAGATTAGGGTAAATCACCTTGATATTCTTAGTTTTCTTGTATTTGCGACCACGACGACGGTAGGCTTTGATGCCGAAGATGTTCATCACTCGCTTCACTCGTTTACGATTGAGATTTAGGTGAATGGCTAGACGTCGGGAACCATAACTGGGATATTCTCTCAACACCTCCTCGATTCGGCATTTAAGTCGCCAATCTTGATCTGGTTTCTTTTGTTTGTAATAGAGACTGCGTCGTGATACCCCTAACTCTCTGGCCCGGAAAGTTTTGGCGGTCTCACTGTTCGAAATCATCTCTTTTTTTGGGTTTCCGACAGCCTTAGGGTGATTTCACCCACCAGCTGATATAGTTGAGCGTTCTCCTTTTTGAGACGGATGATTTCTGAGACAGTCGGACCACCTTCGACCTTCTTGGCAATCCAGGTGTAAATCGTGCCCTCAGCGATACCATGGTCGGCCGCCGCTTGCATGACGCTTACCCCTTCGTTTTTAATACGGTTAATAATTTGCTCCTTTACTTCGGGAGCGATTTTTTGTCTTTTCATATGACTTGTATATTAACTAAGCTGATAAATTATACAAGATTGGTGTGCAAATTTTGGGGTCCGGGCCAGTGTGAAAGTTTCCGGATTAGAGATAAACTTTTGTATAATCTCATCGGTGAGCACTTCTTTTTCTTCTGACTGTGGTGGATCTTTTTTATCTTTAAATAGCCCTAAAATTTTTTGCCGGATATTTTTCATAATTAATATAATATCACATTTTAAAGCTAAAACGGTTATTTTGTGGATAATTACTCATTTGTTCTTGCCACGATCTTTTTCCCCTCCTACATGCCCCCACTAGCCCAAAAAGCCCCTAAGGCGAACGTAAGTATGCCTCAGGCGAAAACATCATAACTGGGCCTCTTTTCCCAGGGAGTGTCTCTCGTGCACGCTGGGTTCTGGGTGGGGCAAGCACGTATGAATGAGCCTCGGACATTTCCGCTAGGGCGTCCCTGACTAAAGGATGAGCGCCGACGTAATAGAAACAGTAATTATCTAGAAGCGAAAGCGACACCACTAACTGCAAATATGAAAATGTGGAGTGGGGTTGGCGATGCCGGGCGGGGTGAGCCCTGTTTTGCTCTGCAAAATGCGTAGTCCGATTCTTAGAGGACGAAGCACGAACCGAGGCGGAGCTGGGGAGAGGAACTTCTTCCTCTCCCCAAATAGTGGCGGGTGCTTTCTCCGAACGGCTCATCTGGTGTATTTGAGCCGTTCGGAAAAGGCCAGCCCGCACCAAGACAAATAGGCGCGAGTAGCCCTAGCGGAAATGTCCGAGGCGAATGCCGAGGATGGTCTCTTTAGGCAGAGATGCACTAAATATGATAGTATGAACGAGACAAGATATTTTGGATTTTGTTTTTTTAAAAGTAAACCTGTTTTTCCGAAAACAGGTTCCGCCCGAAAACCCGCTTTTCCATCCTGAATCAGATACCCCCCGCGCTCAGAAAAAAATCTGGAATAGTAAAGCGGGTGAGAGGGCGGGAGCGCCGAGTCCGCGAGGCGCGATTGATCGGTTAGGAATTTTGTTCAAAATAGGTTCGAGCAAAGCACAGTAATACAGCACCAGGAGAAGATTGTGTGAAAGTAAAATTTCTGCTATCTTGTCCATACGCGGGCGTAGCTCAACGGTAGAGCACTCCCCTGTCACGGGAGAGGCCGTGGGGTCAGCACCCATCGCCCGCGCAAGAAAAAGCCCTGAAAAGGGCTTTTCTGCTGCGCGGGCGAGTCAGCCATCTACATGGCTGACGTATGGGTGCTGACGGCGGAGCGGGACCCAGATTGGTAAATCTGGGAGCGAGCCGGTGCCCAGCCCGAACCGAGCGACGGCGAGGTGAGAGGCGAGGGAGAGTCCATCGCCCGCGCATTTTTAAATATATTAGCCAACATTAGTGGTTATTTGCCTAGTTGTAAAAAAACCTAGATATGCTATAATATTACTGAGATTAGAGAGGTGATGTCATTTGAAAATTAAGAATCGGAGGCCCTTCCCAGGAGGTTTCAAGTCAATTGAAATTTCCATGGGGAGGGGATTTGGGTCAATAGTAAACCCAAAGCGTTGTCGGACGCTTTAAAAACCCCCTTCTTCTAAAACCATGAAAATTTTAGGAGCAATCGGGTTAGGTTTAACTATTTTGATTCTCCAGTCTCTTCTGCCAGATATCTTTCAGGCTTTTGAGCAATTCCTTCTCCAGTTCTTTCACTTGGCTAGTTCACTTCTTGATAAAACTCAAGTTTTAGTGAACACGCTACCAATTTCTCCTTGAGAGAATCCGACAAAAATCCCATTCGCTCCGCGTCTGGGATTTTTGAATTTTAGATTGACAGGATTTATCCGTTTGGTATACTTACTAGCATGAAAGTATTTAGTCTACCAAACAGGAAAGAAATAACGAGGAATTTTTTGGTTGATTATTATATTGAAAAAAGATGGTCTACTGCGCAGATTGCTAAATATGTTAGATGTTCTGGAAACAAAGTAAATTATTGGTTGGCAAAATATGAAATAAGGAAGAGAACGATTTCTGATGCTATATATGAGTTAAGAAATCCACTTGGTGACCCCTTTTTAATAAAAGATCCAAAGACCATGGAGGAGGGTATTCTTTTTGGTTTAGGCCTTGGTATTTATTGGGGCGAGGGGCTAAAAAGAGGCAAGGGGGGAGTAAGGCTAACTAATACAGATGCTAAGATGGTGAGAAAATTTATAGATTTTTTAGAAAAGTTTTGCAATATAGATAAAAATAAGCTGAGATTTAGTCTACAGATTTTTGAGGATATTCTCCCAGAAAAAGCTCTTAATTATTGGAAGGGAGAATTAGGAGTAAAGAAGGAACAGTTTTATAAAACTATTGTTTCAAAAGTAAGAGGAAGGGGAACTTATAAATATAAATCAGAATATGGGGTAGTTATTGTTTATTTCAATAATGTTAAACTCAAAAAGATTATATTAGGAATGATTGAAAAATTATAAGAAATAAGCTATTCTTACAGGGTATTGTTTTGATAAATTAAATAATACATTTGCCGTTGTAGCTCAGTTGGTAGAGCACGTCATTGGTAAACTAAATTTGCCCTTCATTCTGGAAACGGAGTGATGAAGCCCGAATTACGGTTAATATCCCTAATGATGCGAGGGACAAGACCGTGGCGATATATTATCGCCCGAACGACTGACAAGGGACGCTAAATCAAAGTGATACGCGTAAGATACAGTCTAACCCTTTTATAAGTCAATTTTGATGAAATAAAGGTACTAGTGAATGACGAGGTCATCGGTTCAATCCCGATCAACGGCTCAGCTTATTGCCATCTTAGCTCAGTTGGTAGAGCACCGCTTTCGTAAAGCGGGGGTCCCGAGTTCGATCCTCGGAGATGGCTCAGATGTCAAATAAAGAAGAAATACAAAAGAAAATTAATGAATTGGAAGCTTCTATGTTGGCCACAGATTTTTGGCTGGATAAAAACAAGGCGCAAGCGGTTATCAAGGAGATTACTGAGTTAAAAGCCGAATTAGTTGGGGGAGAAAAATATGATAACAGTGACGCTATTTTAACTATTATGGGTGGCGCTGGTGGAATAGATGCTGAGGATTTTGCCCGGATACTTTTTGAAATGTATACCAAGTTTTTTAATAAACAAGGTTGGGGCTATCGTCTACTTCATAAGAATGAAAATGATCATGGTGGTTTTAGAAATATAACCGTAGAGGTTTCTGGAAAAAATGTATATGGAAAAATGAAAGGGGAATCTGGCGTGCATCGTTTGGTCCGTTTGTCACCCTTTAATGCTAAAAGTCTGCGTCACACTTCTTTTGCTTTAGTGGAGTTTATCCCAAAGTTTGAAAAGACTAGCGCTACGGATTTTATTATACCGGAGGATGATTTAAAGATAGATTTTGCTCGGTCTGGTGGTCCGGGTGGCCAGAATGTAAATAAGAGAGAAACGGCAGTTCGGATGGTACACATACCAACCAAGTTGGCTGTTCATGTGGATGGTGAACGTTCTCAGGCTCAAAATAAGGAAAAGGCCTTACAGATATTACGTGCGAAAGTTTACCTTATAAAAGAAAAGGAAAGAAAAGAAAAGGAACTAGGAATGTATGTAAGTAAGACAGCTGATATTGAGTGGGGCAATCAGATTCGGTCATATGTTTTACACCCTTATAAAATGGTTAAGGATCATCGAACAGAAGCAGAAACCTCTAAGGTGGACGAAGTCCTAGATGGTAATATTGAATTATTTTTAGTATAATGGTTGTAAATGATTTATTTTGATAAAGTTTGTAAAACCTATTCAGATAATTGCGAGGCGCTTTGTGATATTACCTTAACTATTGAACCTAAGGAGTTTGTTTCTATTGTTGGTCACTCTGGGGCGGGTAAAACCACTTTAGTTAAAATGATTTTAGCGGAGGAAAGTCCATCTACGGGTAAGGTTTTTTTTGAATCAGCCGAAATTCATAAGCTTAAACCAGGTAAGATTACTGAGCTTCGCCGAAAGATTGGGATGATTTTTCAGGATTTTCGTTTGTTGCCTAACAAAACAGTTTACGAGAATATTGCTTTTGCGATGGAGGCCGCTGGCCGAACTGAGGAGGAGATAGAGGCTGATGTCCCTCACGTGCTTGAACTGGTAGATATCAGTAATAAAATTTACAGCTTTCCCAGTGAATTATCAGGTGGAGAAAAACAACGGGTGGCCATTGCCAGAGCTATTGTTAATCAGCCTGACGTGATTATTGCTGATGAGCCAACGGGTAATTTGGATCCCGCCAATACTCATGAAATAATTCAAATTTTAAAAAAGATTAATGATTTGGGGACCACCGTCATTTTAACTACCCACAACCGTGGGGTGGTGGATTCACTTGGTAAGAGAGTAATCAGCATCCAAAATGGTAAAATTATTCGGGATGATAAAAAGGGTACGTATGTGTTATAATTTAAATATTCATGTTTATATTAAAAATAAAAAGAGTTTTTAGGTCCGGGGTTACCAGTTTTTGGCGTAATAATTTTGTTTCTTTGTCATCTCTGGTGGTGATGTTTATAACCCTTTTTATGATTGCCTCACTTATTTTTATGAGTGCAGTCTTGAAGTTTTCCTTACAGGAGATAAAAAATAAGGTGGATATTAATGTTTATTTTACAACCAATGCCAGTGAAGCCGATATTTTTAGCTTAAAAAAGTCAATTGAAACCATTAGTGAAGTAGCTTCAGTTACCTATTTATCACGTGATGAGGCATTAGCTAATTTTAAAGAAAGGCATAAAGATGATTCCTTAACTCTTGAGGCAATAAATGAATTAGGGGAAAATCCTTTAGCGGCCTCACTTAGTATAAAGGCTAAAGAGCCATCGCAATACGAGGGAATTGCCAGATTTTTAAATAATGAGGACTCGGTGACTGGCTCAAGTAACCCAATTATTGAGAAAGTTAATTTTTATCAAAACAAAGTGGTGATAGATAAGCTGACTAGAATAATTGAAGGGGCTAATACTATCGGATTTTGGATAGCCATTCTTTTCTTGATTATTTCAGTTATTATTACCTTTAATACTATTCGTTTGGCAATTTTTATTTCCAGGGAGGAGATTTCTGTCATGCGCCTCATGGGGGCTTCGTGCCGGTATGTAAAGGGGCCATTTGTAGTTTCCGGAATTCTTTATGGTATTGTGTCAGCTACTCTTGTGATGATTGTCTTTTTTGGTCTGACTTATTGGCTGGGCAATTTATCAAAGAACTTTTTTGTTGGTTTAGATTTATTTGATTTCTATTTGAAGAATTTTGGCCAAATATTTATTATAGTCTTTGGTTCTGGTATCCTCTTGGGTGCTGTTTCAAGTTATTTGGCGGTGCAGAAATATTTGAAGGTTTAACTTGAGTTTCTCCCTTTTTTAGAGTATCCTGTCTTTATTGCGGGATCGTCTAATGGTAGGACATCGCCCTCTGGAGGCGGTTATCTTGGTTCGAATCCAGGTCCCGCAGCCAACTTGAGCGAGGTTCGAGCGCACGAGTCGCGTCGAACGAAGCCCAAGGTCTTACCTGAGATAGCAAACCTGCTGAGAGCAGTATTCAAACTACAAGCCACCCAATTGGGTGGTTTTGTAGTTTAAGTCCAGCAGATTTATAAAAATCATTTCTTGTGCTATCTTTAACTTATGAAAAGAGAAATCAAATCAATGATGAAGACCAGACAAATGGGTACCCTTCCATACACTTACCGGGACTTGGATAGTCTTGATGAAATAAAAGATAAAAAAGTAGATGGCGTTCACGCTTATTGTTTTTGTGATGATAAGCTTGTCTTGGTGTATGCCGAAAAGAAAGGTTACTGGACTCCCGCTGGTGGTGCTATAGAAAATGGTGAGAGTGTGGAAGAAGCGGTAATCAGAGAGGTTAAAGAAGAGACTAATATGAGAGTTCTTAAGCAAAAAATAATCGGTTATCAGGAAGTCTTTGAACCAGATAGGATTCACGTTCAAACTAGATCAGTTTGCTTAGTAGAACCTTACGGTCCGTTTGTTTCTGATCCAGATGGCGATATTACTGAGATTAAGTTAATTGACCCAAAAGACTACAAAAAATACTTTGATTGGGGCGAGGTTGGAGATTATATGATGGAGAGAACTTTAGAGTTATTAAAAGAAATGAAATAAATATATGATAATTTTTCTAAATGGTTCAATTAATTCTGGTAAAAGTACAGTAGCAAAACTCTTAATAAAAGAACTGCCCAAAACAGCTTTGGTAGAAATAGACGCCTTTCACGAGATGATTGAGTGGATGCCTATAGACGAGGCAATTCCACTTAATCTGGAGAACGCCCTGACTGTCGTTAGGAATTTTCTAAATAGAGGATTAAATGTGATAGTTCCTTACCCATTATCTCAAAAGAATTATGACTATTTTGTTGCTGGACTAAAAGATCTGGACATCGAAACTCATTTTTTTACTTTGGCACCAAAACTAGAAAAGACACTGACTAATAGGGGTACCAGAGAATTAACGGATTGGGAAAGACAGAGAATACAGCACCACTATGATGTAGGTATCCACAAGCCAAATTTCGGTGAAATAATTGATAACACAAATCAAACACCAGAGGAAACAGTTAAGTTAATTTTAGGGAAAATAAAATGAATTATAATTTAAATTTGTTAGATAGACCATTCAAAGCAATTAAGGTTGGGACCAAGAAAATAGAAACTAGAGTGCCGACCAGTTATGATAAAACTCCTTATGCCGATTTAAAAATTGGAGACACTTTTACTTTCACCAATATGACAACAAACGCGGTGATGAGGGTTGAAATTTTAGGTGTTAGACATTATCCAGATGTTAGATCTATGTTAGAAGCCGAAGGTACCAGAAACGCTTTGTCTTCAGGTTTAGATATTAATAGTGCTATTGAGAGATATAACACTGTATTTGAAGAATATAGAGAAAATATTCCTAAATATGGAATTTATGGGATTGAAGTAAGGCCTATTTAGCATAAGTTATTTTTGTGCTAATATGGCTTTATGAAAAAGATATACCCTAAAAAATTAGAAAAAGGTGACGAGATAAGGATAATTGCCCCCTCTCACTCCATCTCTATTATTTCTCAGGCAAATAGAGAGATTGCTAATAATCGACTTAAGAATTTAGGCCTTAAAATATCATTTAGTAAAAATGTGGAAGAAACTGATGATTTTGGTTCGTCGTCAATTAAATCCAGAGTGGCGGATTTACACAAGGCCTTTTCAGACAAGAAAGTAAAAGCCGTTTTTACGGTCATAGGCGGTTTTAATTGCAATCAACTTTTAGAATATATTAATTGGAACATAATTAAAAACAATCCAAAGATATTTATCGGTTACTCCGATACTACAGCCTTACAAAATGCCATTTTTGCCAAAACTGGTTTGATAACTTATTCTGGCCCAGCTTGGTCAACTTTTGGACAGAAATTACATTTTGAATATACAATGGATTGTTTCAAAAAATGTCTAATGACAAATGAAGCTTTTGCAATTGCTTCATCAAAGGAATGGACGGATGATGCATGGTATATGGATCAGGATAAGAGGAATCCTATTAAGAATGAAGGCTGGTTGGTTATAAATAAAGGTAAGGCTTCTGGTACTATTTTGGGAGCAAATCTTTGTACCTTTAATTTACTTCAAGGGACAGAATATATGCCCTCTCTGAAAGATTCTGTACTTTTTTTGGAAGATGATGAAACCTCAAAATACGTTGATTTTGATCGTAACTTACAGTCGCTCATTCATTTGCCTTCCTTTAAGTTAGTAAGGGGTATCGTAATTGGACGTTTCCAAAATGCCAGCGAAATGACTAATGAAAAATTGATAAAAATAATTAAAACTAAGGCTGAACTGAAAAATATACCGGTAATCGCTAATGTTGATTTTGGTCACACCAGTCCCATTATTACTTTTCCGATCGGTGGGGAGGTAGATATAGATACAAATAAAAAAAGTATTGTTATTGCTAAGCACTAATTTTAAACATAATGTATAAATCATTTACTGCCGATGAATTCAGAAAAATGTGTAACCTTCCTCACGATCATAAGGTAGCTGGTTTTATCTGCTATGGTGCTTGGGATGATGAAAAACATTTTAAAAATTTTGAAGATGCCCTTAAAAGTCTTGGGATAGAATATAAAATAAGCACGCTTGAATATAAATTTCTCCAGCATATTAGAGAAATAGAGATAAAGGGTAAAAAATATTGGTTTGCAATTGAATACGGCGGAGCAACGTTATCAGAATACTTGCACCTGGCCTGCTTATTTGGTTCTAAAAAGAATATTCATATTGGCAGTTGTGGCGGTCTGAATCCAAATCTGAATTCTCTGGACCTGATAGTTCCGACATATACTTATGGTAATGAAAGCACCACTAGAATCTATGCTCGTGAGGTGAAAGATAGTAGACATTTTTCAACAGAGAGTATTTCAAAAGAATTGATTAAAAATACACCAAAAGAGCTTAAAATTGATATCGGTCCAATTATGGGTTGTCAGGCGATGATGGGTGAGACTTGGGAGGATGTTAAATCATGGTCTGAAGCTGGTTATTCCGGTGTAGAGATGGAAACCGCTGTCTTCTTTGCTGTTTCTAATCATTTTAAGGTACCTTGTGGAGCATTAATTTATATCTCAGATAATCTTATTAAAGGTCAGACTTGTCATAGTGAAAGTCATAAAAGTGAAAAAGCTAAGCGAGAGCTGGTAAAAGCAGAAGTATATAAAGTGGCGATTAAGACTATTATAGATTAAATAATATGCAAAAAGGTCTAATAGTACATACCCTAATAACTAATGATAAAGGAGAGATCCTGATACTTCAACGTTCTAAAACTGATGATGTTTTGCCTGAGTATTGGGATATTCCCGGTGGAACACTGGAAGACGGTGAAGACCCTGCTATAGGTGCAATCAGAGAAACAAAAGAGGAAGCTGGAATTGATATTAATAATCCCAGACTATTTTTTCATACGTCAAACGTAGATACAGATAAGAATAAGCAGTTTGTGGTTTTGTTTTTCTGGGTTAAGGTTATAAACCCTCAGGTTGTTTTAAATACTGAGGATCATCAAAACTATGCTTGGATAAGGCCTTCAGAAATTGGGCAGTATAAGACAGTGGAATATCTTGGAGATTGTTTAGATTCTTGCGATTTTTTAAAAAAGTAATTTAATATTATGTACAGAAAAGGAGTTTCAGCAATTATAATCAATAATAAGAACGAGTTTCTTTTAGTTAATTTAGAATCTTTTGAAGATAAGTATTTTGCAATCCCTGGTGGTGGAATTGAACCAGAAGAGACACTAGAAAAAGCCGTATATCGAGAAATAAATGAAGAATTAGGTATCAAACCAGAACATCTTCAGATCGTAGGGCAAAGTGATACGCCTGTTAGGTTTAAATTCAAAGAAATTAAATTAAATCGTGATGGTGTTGAATACGAGGGATCAGAACGATATTTCTTTGGATTTAGGTTTATTGGTCAAGATAGTAATATTAAATTACAAGACAAAGAAATTAGGGTGTATAAATGGGTTTCATACGATGATTTGAAAGATTATCTTTTATTTGATAACCAACTACAGGAAACGTTAGAGAAAATAAAAGAAATATTTCCTATTGATTCATCACACATAGCTCTCATACCATATCAGCGATCTTGGGCAGATAAGTTTGAGACAGAAAAAGATAATCTACAAAAAATATTTAATGATAGAGCTATTAACATTGAACATATTGGCAGTACTTCCATACCAGGACTTTCGGCAAAACCGATTATTGATATTGCTGTCCTGATAGAAAAAAGAGAAGATGGAGATAGTTTTATCGAATTAGTCGAAAAATTAGGTTATCAATATGATAAGTTAAATTCTAGTGGAGAACGACACTTTTTTAGAAAAGGTAATCCGACCGAATTTCATCTTTCTGTTGCTTATCAGGATAAAGGTAGTTTTTGGGAGAGGCAGATTTTATTCAGAGATTATTTGAGAAATCATTCAGATATTCGGGACGAGTATCAAAAAATAAAGGAAAATCTATTAAAAAATGACCCTACGGGGAAAGAGAGCTATTTAAGTGGTAAAAGTGAGTTTGTTAATAGGGTTTTAGATCTGGCCATAACGCGGAATGAGTAGATAAACTCTTGGGGAATTTGCCTAATAGCGATTTCACATTTTAAAGTAAGTGTGGTAGTATATATTTGGATTACTAGGGACAGAGTTTCTGGTAAAAAAGGCTCATTAACAAGACAAATTGGAGGGCTAACAAATGCTCAAAATAGACCTACATGTCCACACAATAGCCAGTGGGCATGCTTATAGCACGATACTGGAATCAGCGGCGTATGCTGACGGTGTTGGCATTGAAGTTTTAGCAATAACTGATCATGGCCCAAGTATGGCGGGCGCGTCCGGTATTGGTTACTTCGGAAATATGGGAAGAGTGCCACGCAAGGTGCGTGGGGTGAATCTCTTAATGGGTTGCGAGACGAATGTTGTTGACACTGATGGTAAAATTGATTTGGATAAAGGGATTATTGAAGAACTCGACATTGTTTTGGTCGGGCTTCATAAACTTACTCCTTACCCAAGTAATTTATCATTAGAGGATAACACCAAGTCTCTGATTAAGGCGATAACGAAAAATAGGGTTCGCGTAATATCGCATCCCTATCGCCTTGATTTTCCCGTTGACATTGTTGAGTTAGTTAAAGCGGCCAGCGGTCAAGGAGTGCTGCTTGAACTCAACCTCTCCCTGCTCAGACTTTTCGGTAAGAACGAGGAAATCCTTCGTCAGGTCAATCTGATGTTAGAGACCGCCGAAAAGCTTGGCGTAAGGATTGTTGTTTCCTCCGATGCCCATATCGCAACTGAAATCGGCGATGATTCAGTGTTGTCAGATCTCTGTCTTCAAATCCCCCAAGGATTGAGGTTAGGAGATCGAAACGGTTACGTTGAAGTTAAGGAGTTCTTGAAGTAAAAAGGGGGTGAATAAAGTAACCCCCTTTTTTTAAAAGGAGAATCGTCATATGCGTAAAGCAAAACAATTAAATCGGCAAGTTGTTGCCTTCATAGAACCGACAAGACCTTTTAGTTTTGAGGGAACCTTTTTTAAGCCGTCGCATTTTTCCTCAAAACTTGTTCTGTATAGTGGCAATCGGGTCTACCAGGCAATAGAGTTTGGAAAGCAAGTCTTTGGTTTGGAATTTTTTAAATCCAAATCAAAAACCCCAAAAATTGGTGTCGTCATTTATGCGCAGAAAGCAATTTCTGACGATATCAAGAATTTCATCATATCGGAGATTATTATGAGATATGATCTGGATGGGGACATCAAAGGCTTCATTGAGGAATACAAAAAAGACGCTTTACTCGCCGGACCAATCAAGAGATGGGGTGGAATGCGTCCGTCAGTTGCTTATTCTCTTTATGGTTTTCTAATGGTGGCGACTATGTTACAGAATGCCACCGTGAAAAGAACCGTACAGATGATGGATGTCATGTTGAATAAATATGGCACCCGGCTGGCTTTTGCTGGAAAGGAAGTTTACGCGATCTGGAGACCGGAAGATATGGAAAAGGTTGGTGAAATGGAATTGAGAGCTTTGAGGATAGGATATCGAGCAAAGAATATCAAAAGGATATCCGAAGCCTTTGCCACCAAAAAAGTTTCTGAGGAATTGCTTAGAAGCATCAAAAATCAACAAGATGTGAAGAGCGCTCTTTTGGAAATCTACGGTGTCGGCCCTCAGTCTGTTGCTTACCTTCTTTTTGAAGCGTTTCATTTCTATGACGCGCTTGACCATTTGTCTCCATGGGAGGGAAAGATAGTCTCTATGTTGCTTTACGGCAATAAGACGACTAATCCTGAACGTACTCTCAAAGATATTGAGAAGCGTTGGGGTAAATGGAGGATGTTGGCTGTTCATTATATATTCGAAGACTTGTTCTGGCGCCGAAAAAGGGAGAAAATCCCCTGGCTGGAAGAAGAAATACGAATGTAAGTTGATACCGGCTCTGAAAAGGGTCGGTATCTTTTTTATAAAATAAAAACTGTTTTACTTATGTTTGTCTAGATAGTGTTTTTTACCCCTTGCTATTTTTAATGTAAAGTGATTTAATAATGGTAGTATAAGTTCTTTGAAAAAAGGACGAACTCAATAGGAGGTTTACAGCTATGAAGAATACAGTGATTTTGTATTATCCGGCAGTAGACTTTAAGCCATTTTATCCTTATTTTTGGGCACCTCTGTCGATTTTATCGGTTGCAGCCCCATTGGTAAGTGAAAGGTTTAAGGTGATATTACTGGATGGCAACCTCGGAGACGAGGAGGCTGACAAGCGTGTAATCAGGGATAATATCTCGGATTGCGTATGCTTCGGCGTAAGTTCAATGTTGGGAGGAGGACAATTAGAGAGAGGGTTGAAAATGTCTTCCTTTGTTAAGTCGTTAAATGGAACAATACCAGTTGTTTTTGGCGGACCGCTTGGAACAGTAATTCCAGCTGTCTTGTTTCAAGACGAAAACATTGATTATGTCGTTCGAGGTCAAGGTGAGAATCCCTTCCTTGAGCTGGTAAAATCTCTTCAAATAGGCGAATCAAAGAAAGCAATTGCCGGTGTGGTTCGAAGAGACGACAAGGAAATATGTAAACCGGTGATCTATAGTACTCTGAATTACAAAATACCACAACCCCACTTTTCCACAGTCATACCAAATATTCCTCAGCTCACTGAATTCTAGATTTCTAATATGGTAAAAACAAAAAGTAAAATACGAAATTAATAAATGAAC
>Ga0247841_10009188_pt1 | contig 13922 bp, 17 predicted proteins | sample LaCruzMarch2015__2_FD_192410 | JGI IMG/M metagenome (GOLD analysis project Ga0247841, IMG submission 192410) | Freshwater microbial communities from meromictic Lake La Cruz, Castile-La Mancha, Spain - LaCruzMarch2015_18m | ecosystem: Environmental > Aquatic > Freshwater > Lake | place: Spain...
TCACCGAAGCGGCGCAGAGCAAACGCCATGCCATCATCATCGTCGCCGAAAAAATGGTTGACGTCAACGTATTGGCCGCCCAGGTAACCGCCAATACCCCGTTTGAAGCTCGCGCCACCGTTTTAGGACATATTCAAAGAGGCGGCTCGCCGTCGGCTCGGGACCGGGTTTTGGCTTCGGAAATGGGCGTCAAATCCATTGAAGCCCTACTAAACGGCGATACTCATCACTGCATTTGTGACAGCGAAGGAAAGATCGTGTCCATTCCGATCGAAGATGCTCTTGGCGATGATACGCAGCCCGTGCGTGACAAATACAAAGTATTCAAAGTCTTGTGGTGAAAGAAGTCTCTTCATCAAACGGCTTGGAAAAAGCCCCTGTCTGACAGGGGCTTATTTTTTCTAAAATGGTTTTCATCAAATTTCACTTTATATATTTTTAAAATTTGATATAATAGGTAATATAAAACAACAGAGGTAAATTATGAAAAAAACTTGTTATGTGACGACTCCGATCTATTACGCCAGCGCAAATGTACACATCGGGAATTCTTATTCCACTTTGGTTTGCGACGTTTTTGCCCGCTATAATCGCTTGCGCGGGAATGATACTTTTTATTTGACGGGAATGGACGAACACGGCCAAAAAATTGAAGAGGCCGCCCAGAAGCAAGGAATTTCGCCCCAAGCTTTGGTTGACAAAGTCGCGGGAGAAACAAAACAGCTTTGGAAAGAATTGGAAATCTCCAATGATGATTTCATTCGGACGACCGATGAACGGCATGTGAAAGTCGTTCAAAAGGTCTTCGAACAGCTTTTAAAATCCGAAGACATTTATTTGGGAAGTTACGAAGGCGATTATTGCGTTTCTTGCGAATCGTTCTTTACGAAGACCCAAATGAAAGAACCGGGAATCTGTCCGGACTGCGGAAAACCGACCCGCATTGTTCAAGAAGAAGGCTATTTCCTTAAGCTTGGCAAATACCAACAACAACTTTTGGATTTCATCAAGGATCATCCGGATTTCATCCAACCCGAAACTCGTAAAAACGAAGTGGTTTCATTTGTTGAAAGCGGATTGGAGGACCTCTGCGTCAGCCGAACTTCTTTTAAATGGGGAGTTCCGGTCTTAAGCAACCAAAAACACGTCGTCTATGTTTGGATCGATGCCCTGACCAATTATCTTTCGGCTTTAAACTTCCTTTCTGAAGACGATTCCAAATATCAAAAATACTGGGCCAAAGGCGATGAAGTCGTTCATGTGGTCGGAAAAGACATTCTCCGTTTCCATGCCGTTTATTGGCCGATCCTTTTGATGGCACTGACGGTCCCGGTTCGTTTCAAACTCTATGCTCATGGCTGGGTTTTGATGAAAGAAGGGAAGATGTCCAAATCCAAAGGAAACATCATTTACCCACGCGATGTCATCAGCCGTTATGGTTTGGATGCTTTCCGTTTGTTCATGGTCAAGGAAATGTCCTTGGGCAATGACATGATTTTCTCCTATGATCGTTTCGTCGAAAAATACAATGTTGATTTGGCCAATGACCTCGGAAATCTGGTCAGCCGTTCAATCGCGATGGTCAACAAATACTTTGGAGGCTTGGTTGGAAAAGCCAAGATTCAGTCAAATGAGTTCGAAGCGGATTTGCAAAAGGTAGCAGCGGAAACTATTTCCAAGTACAATTTCGATTTTGAACACTTCCAATTCCAAAACGGATTGAATGAAGTCTGGAATCTGATTGGCCGAACCAATAAACTGATTGACGAGAACCTGCCTTGGAATTTAGCCAAAGATCCAACAAAAACCGAACAGCTTAAGAGCGTCATGTATCACTTGCTTGAGAGCATCCGGCTTTGTGCCATCATGCTTTCTCCGGTCATTCCGGACACTTGCGCGAAGATATTCTCAGAACTTGGTTTAAGTTCGCAAGACGGGAAAGCTTTGAGCTTTGGTTTCACCAAAGAGTTCCAGGTCACGAAAGAACCAATCGTGTTATTCAAACGGCTGGATCTTGAAGAAGAAATGAAATTCCAAGCTTCAAAACAAAAACCGGAGCGGAAAACGACTCCGATAAAAGCCGAAATAACCATTGATGATTTCAACAAGGTCGACTTGCGAGTCGGCGAAGTGGTTGATGCCAGGAAACTCGAGGGATCGGACAAGCTCTTGGTTTTACAAGTCAAGATCGAAGAAACGGTCCGTCAGATCGTTTCCGGAATCGCCATGGATTATGACCCGAAAACCCTCATCGGCAAGAAAATCGTCGTGGTGGCCAATTTGAAATCGGTCAAACTGCGCGGGATCATGTCTGAAGGAATGATTCTGGCCGCAAGCGGCGAGGATTTGCCTTTTGAAGTCGTGGAAGTCCTTAAACATGACTCCTACTCCAAAGTGAGTTAAGCCATGATGCTTTCTGCAACTTTGTCTACGACGTTCTTCATTCCCATCATCATTTTGTTGGGATTGGCATCGGTTTTCAGTCTATTGATTTCCATCCTTAAATTAAAGTTCCTTCCCACGTTTGCCATCGAGATCCTCATCGGTTTAACGATCTCCCATTGGTTCAATGGCTACATGACTTCGATTTCCATGACATCGTTCGTTGAAGGACTTTATACGCTGGGACTGGTAATGATCATGTTTTTGAGCGGATATGACGTCGACTTTGATCTGAAAGGCGACCATTCCGTCGGATCCGCCAAGCACATTTCTCCGCTAAAAACCATTCTTCTCATTTTAGTAATGGTTTACGGGCTGAGCCTGATTTCCACCGTTTTTTTCCTTGATCAGTTGACCAACAAAGTCGCCGGCATCATTCTGCTGGCGCTGGTTTTTGCTTCGTCGTTCGCGGGAATGATCGTTCCTTTGATTCATGACGGCGGAATTTCCCATAACATCATCGGAAAAATACTGGGCGGGATCGCCAACTTTTCCGAAGCTTTATCGATAATCTTTTTGACGGTTCTCATGATTGTTTTAAAGGCTGAGAAAGAATATTTATTCATCATCTTGTTGGCAGCCATCATTCTTTTGGGATTTAGGCTGTTTCGAAAACACCGGGTTGGCAACTTCTTCAACAAAATTACCGAGGGAATCGATCATCTTCCGACCCGAATCCTCTTTGTTTTGCTACTGGGAATGGTGCTTTTAAGCGATCTGACCGGCGGAGAATACATCCTCGGGGCGTTTGTGACCGGAATTTTTTTCCGCTATTCGGGTTTTTCCCAAAAAGTCATGGAAAGCATGACCCGGATCATTTATGGAGTTTTTGCCCCGATGTTCTTCATTTTGGTAGGAACCAGGATCGACATTATGGAATTTTTCGAAAACCCATCCCTGTTTTTGATGGTCCTATATATTTTTATCACCATGCTTTTGGTGAAACTCCCAATGCTTTATCTGCTGAGCTGCTACCGCCCGAAAGCGGTCATTTCCGGGATGGTCCTCATGGCTTGCACGATCGTAGTTCCGATCGCTGCCAGTCACATAGGAGAAAGCTTGGGATTGTTCTCCGCTGAATTCGGCGATTCGCTGATTTTGGCCAGTTTGTTGATCTGCGTCCTCGGAACGATCCTCTTCAAATCAACATTCCCATTCAATCAATTCGGACCGGAACCGAAAGATGAACCGGAGGTAACCAGAAATGAGAATTCTTGCCTTCTTTAAAAAACGCAATGTCAGCGTCATAACCGGAATGGCCCTCGGAACGATAATCTATTGCATGGGCGTGGTCTGGATCCTCGATCTCGGCGCATTCTATGCCAGCGGCGTAACCGGAATTTCCCAGCTGATCACCGGAATTCTGGGCCGGTTTGGTGTGATCATTTCCAAAAGCATTTTCATCGCGGCTTTAAACATTCCGCTGTTCATCATCGGCTGGAAAGGCGTAAGCAAACGTTTCGCCATTCTAAGCCTCAGTTCCGTGGCTTTGCAAGTCGTGACGATCGCCATTTTGGAATACTTTGTTTCCCAAGGGTTCAATCCCTTTTTGGAGATCATTCAGGATGCCAATCAGCTTCCCAAACAAGGCGGGTTGCTCATGCTCTCCATCCTGGGAGGCTTGGTGTGCGGAATCGGATCGGGAATTTCCCTTCGAGGGGGAGCTTCGACGGGCGGGATGGACATAATCAGTCAATATGTCTCCTTTAAGAAAAACATTCCGTTTACGAAATTTTCTTTGTTCGTGGACGCGGTAATAATCATTTTGGCGGGATTATTCGGAAGCATAGAGATCGCCGCGTATACGCTCATTCGTTTGATCATTTCGATCCTGGTTTTGGACCGGATCCATACCGTTTACAATTATCTTAAGATCGAAATTGTCACTACCGAAAAAGAAGCCATGCGAACGGCCATGATCAGCCGTTTCAATCATGGAGTCACGATTTTTCCGGCTTTCGGTGGCTATACCAATCAGGAAAAATGGGTTTTGGAAACCGTTGTTTCCAGCTACGAAGCGGAAGAATACAAGAACTTGGCCCGACAGATCGATAGCAAATGTTTCATCACTTATACCGCAGTCAAGCAGATTTACGGTTTTTTCAACCGCAATGTCATCACCTAAAAGGTCTGGAGCTTAATATTTGCTTAAAAAAAGTCAGGACTGATTTTCTTGGAAATTAGTTCTGATTTTCTTGACTTTGAGTCACAAATGTAGTATTATATGTGAGGTACATTTTAAACCCACACTACGCCCTGTGATCTCAAGAATCCACACTTGACTGAATCATAACAGGAGGAAAACAAAATGACAAAATCTTATATGGCAACTGCCAATACCGTTGAACACAAATGGTTCGTCATTGACGCAACCGATTTGGTTCTTGGTCGCGCATCTTCAGAAATTGCTTCGCTTCTGCGCGGCAAGGGGAAACCAACATACACTCCGAACGTGGATTGTGGTGACAACGTCATCATCATCAACGCCGAGAAAATCGCGGTAACCGGGAAGAAAATGGAAGAGAAGTTCTATTACCACGCATCAAGCTACCCTGGTGGCTTGAAAACCCGCAGCGTAAAAGAAATGTTAGAAAAACAACCACAGAAAGTTCTTGAATTAGCAATTCGAGGCATGCTCCCTAAATCAAAATTAGGCGATGACATGTATCGCAGACTTTACGTTTATGTTGGACCTGAACATCCACACCAGGCTCAAAAACCGGAAGTCTACGTGCTAAAAGGCTAGGAGGAAAAAATGGCGCAAGTTAGTTATTATGGAACCGGAAGAAGAAAAAGCTCGATCGCTCGGGTTCGCCTAATTCCGGGAAGTGGTGTTATCACCATCAATAAACGTAGTTTTAACGACTATGTAACCTCCGCGGCCGTCCGTTTGGACGTCCTGCAACCTTTAAGCCTAACGAATACCGCCTCGAGCTACGACGTTGTCGTCAGCGTTAATGGCGGTGGAATAAGCGGTCAAGCCGGTGCGATCCGTCACGGAATCACTCGGGCTCTGCTTGAAGTAAACTCGGATTTCCGAAGCGTTCTGAAAAAAGCCGGATTGGTCACTCGCGACCCACGGGCTGTTGAACGCAAGAAATACGGTCTGAAAAAAGCCCGTCGCGCTCCACAATATTCAAAACGTTAATCTTGGTATCAAGCAAGCCCTTGGGCTTGCTTTTTTATAATTTTGAAAAAAAGCAAATCTGCTTTACAATAAAACGGCGAATGTATATAATAATAATGCGTTTATAATAATTTGAAAGTAGGACTATATGGTTAAAATTTATAATTCTTTGACCAAAACCCTGGAAGAATTCCGCCCCATCAAAGCCAACGAAGTAATGATATATGTATGCGGACCGACCGTTTACAACTACATTCACATCGGGAATACCCGCCCAGTCATTTTCTTTGATACCGTCGTCAGATTTTTCAAATACTTGGGATTCAAAGTGACTTTTGTTTCCAATTATACCGACATTGATGACAAGATCATCAATCGGGCCAAAGAAGAAAATATTTCCGAGGAAGAGGTAACCGCTAAATATATTCGGGCTTTTGAGAAAACCTGCGAGCGTTTGAATTGCTTAAAATTGGATTTTAATCCGCGCGTTACCGAAAACATGGACGGGATCATCGAATTCATCAAATTGCTTGTTTCCAAAGATGGTGCTTACGAAGTTGACGGCGATGTTTATTTTGATGTTGCGAAAGACCCGGATTATGGAATCTTAAGCGGACAATCGATCGACAACATGTTAAACGGGGTTCGGATCGACCTAAATCTTCGAAAACGTAACCCCATCGATTTCAATCTTTGGAAAGAAACCACGGAGGGGAAGAACTGGAAATCGCCTTGGAGCCAAGGCCGCCCTGGCTGGCATACCGAGTGCGTGGTCATGATCAATTCCATTTTTCATGGTAAAATTGACATTCATGGGGGCGGAAGCGATTTGAAATTTCCTCACCACGAGAATGAGATTGCCCAATCAGTCTGCGCGAACGGTCATAAATTAGCCAATTACTGGATGCATAACGGCCGCATTGACATGGAAGGCGAAAAAATGAGCAAATCCATTGGCAACGTGGTTTGGGCTCATGAACTATTAAATCGGATCGATTACCAAACTTACCGGCTGATGGTCCTTAATGTCCCGTATCGCCAACCAATGAATTATAAAGAAGAGCTGCTTGAACAAGCCAAAAAAGATTCCGAAAAGATCTACCGTTCTTACCTTACCCTTTTCCGCCAATTGGAATTATCAGCAAAAACCGAGCCGATTGAGGATGAGGAAATAAAAGCTTTGAGAACGGGATTCGTTGACGCCATGTCCGATGATTTCAATACCGCTAATGCCATCACTTCGATATTCCAAATGACGAAGCTGGCCAATAACCTGCTTCGGGAAAAAGACCAAAACCTTCCGCGCATGACGGCCGCCTTGAAACTGTTTAGCGACATGCTTTGGGTCCTCGGCATGAATTTCGAAATCAAACCGTTGAGCGAAACGGATGTCAGTTTGGTCAAACAATGGCACGAAGCCCGGAAAAACAAGGATTTCCAATTGGCGGATGAACTGCGTCAGCAGATTAACGCCAAAGGGATCATTCTATGAAGCCGGAACTTTTGAACGGTGCCAATCTGGCTTTCATCGGCGATGCTTTCTATGAACTGTTCATCCGAAAATACTTGCTTAATCAAAACATTACCAGCCAAAACGATCTTCATCGCCAATGCGTGAAGTATGTGAGCGCCGAAGGCCATAACCGCATCGTCGCGGAATTGGAGAAAACCTTCACGGAAGAAGAACTGGTGATTTTTAAACGCGGACGGAATCACAAGTATAACATCAGCCGAAAAAATCTGAAAAAAAGCGAATACTTGAACAGCTCCGGCTTTGAAGCCGTGCTCGGGTATTTATATCTTCGCGGCAACATCACCCGAGCGGAAGAAATAGCCACTCAGGCCATCGCCGTCATTGAGGGAAAAAATGAGTGAATTGATTTATGGATTCAACGTCGTGACTGCGGCCATTGAAAGCGGATATCCGCTAATGAATGTGCGCGTGACGGCGGATAATCTGGACATGATCAAAATTTTGAAGGGAAAAAGAATTCCCTTTTCGCTGGCTTCCAAGGAAGAACTGAACCGGTTGGTTCCGCTAAGTCAAGGGATCATTGCGGAAGTCGCGGAATTCCGAACTTTTTCTTTGGATCAGGTGGTGGCGGAAAAAGGCAGCCCGGCGGCGAAAGCCTCGCTTTTAATCGTTTTGGACGGGTTGGAAGACCCGCACAATTTGGGGGCCATCCTTCGGACCGCGGAAGCTTCCGGAAGCAACGCCATCATTTTTCCGAAAAACCGCAGCGTCAAACTGAATTCGACGGTGGCAAAAGTGTCGACCGGTTCGATTTTCAATGTACAATGCGTCGAAGTCGTCAACATTGTGGCGACTCTTAAAAAACTAAAAGACTTAGGTTATTGGATCGTGGGCGCTGATGCTTCCGGGAAAGTCGGCTATAATCAGATGAAATACGATTTTCCGACCGTTTTGGTCATCGGAAGCGAAGGCAAAGGCATTTCGCGCTTGGTGCTCGAAGAATGCGATTTCGTGGTTCGGATCCCGATGGTGGGGAAGATCAATTCCCTGAACGCTTCGGTTTCGGCCGGAATATTAATCTATCAAATAAAAAAAGATCAATGGGAGTGAATTTATGTATCAATATAACGACTATGAGTTGTTATATTTGATCTATGAAAATGATGACACGGCATTGGATATCATGTTTCAAAAATATATCCCATTAATTAAAGCCCGAATTCGAGGCTTTAGAATCAAACCCTGGAATTTCGAAGATTTTCTTCAAGAAGGCCTTTTGGTCCTGAACAAAGCCATCCAAACGTATAATCCCGAAGCCAAAAAGACTTTCAATAAATATTTTGATTTGATCCTCCAAAGGAAATTCATTCAAATCCTTCGGAAGGAGAGCCATCATTTCTACGATGTGGATTTGGTTGGCATCGGCGATACTCTGGCCGAAAGTCCGAAGACTTACGAGGATTTCCCCGATTTCGGAGAAATTCTCGGACGGTGCAAATTCAGTGATTTCGAAAGCCGGGTCTTGACTTATTTGACCCAGGGCGAGAAAATCAAAAACATCACCAGTTCTCTGTCTTGCACTCCGAAACAAATCTACGACGCCAACGATCGGATCCGACGAAAAATAAAAGCCATCAAGAATTGACTTGACATAAGATGTTTATTTTGGTAAAATATGTTAGTGATTTTTAAGGTGGCTTATGAGTGAAAAGATAATATTGATCTGCGAGGAATGTCTGTCTCGCAACTATACCATCCGACGAAATAAGCTTGCTAACACCGAACGTATGGTTATCAAGAAGTATTGTCCGAAATGCAATAAACATACGATTCATAAAGAAACCAAATAGGAGGATACTATGCCTGAAAAAGATAAACCTAATGGCATTTTGGCCATTTTCACAAAAGAATACAAGTACGAAGGATTAGTTTTGCTGTTCTTATCATTGATCGCCATTATTCTGGGCTCAATGGTTTTGATCGGGGAAACTTCCGGGGGAAGCAGCGGACTGACCATCAATGAGAATGTCTTTTTGATCGGCGATTATCCGAAAGCTTTCGCTTGGATCCTCATCATTTTGGGAGCCATGTCTATGATCTTGGCGATCTGGCCGTTCTTCAAGCCGTCCGTCGCCGAAATCAAACGAGTAACTTGGCCGACCAAGGGCACGCTTTTCCAAAATACCGCCATTGTTTTTGCTTTCATCGTCATCATGTCATTGTTGTTCTTACTTTATGACTTTGCACTTGGATATTTACTTCAGCTGTTTGAATGGCTAGCCGGGAAAATTTAGGTTGATCATGAACGAGCGAGCTTGGTATATAGTCCAAACCTATTCGGGGTGCGAAAATGCGGCGAAGAAAAACATCGAACGCCGGATTGAATCCATGGATATGAGTAATCTCATTTTTAAGGTTTTGGTACCCGAAGAGAAAGTCATCGAAAAAAAGAAGAACGGTGAAACCCATGAGGTTTTGGTAAAACCTTATCCAGGATATGTTTTTATTGACATGATCGTTACCGATGAATCTTGGTTTATGATCCGAAATACCCCGATGGTCACCGGATTCTTGGGATCCTCAGGCGGAGGGGCGAAACCGGTTCCTTTGAATGATGAAGAAATGGTTCCGATTTTCCGGATGTGCGGCATCTCGACCGACAAATCCTTTGATGGAAAGATCGGCGGGAAGGTTATGATCACCGCGGGAACCTTTGCCCAACAAGAAGGGATCATTGACGCGATTGACTTGCAAAAAGGCGTCGTTCGCGTTTTGATCTATGCTTTTGGACGGGCAACTCCAGCCGAACTGAATTTTAGCGAAGTAAAAGTTTTATAAAAACCATGGCATTTTTACCGATTTGAGTCGGAAAGAATGCCTTTTTAAATGGGGTGGACAATCGATAAATTTCATTTGACATCCCAACGCAAATATAGTATAATATTCAAGCGTGCAATAGTCGCAAAATCACTATTTTATTAAAAGTGGGAGAGTTTAAAACTCACATTACACCACATTACGGACAAAAGGAGGTGTGTCTCGGACTATGAAAAAAGTTACGAAAGTCGTTAAATTACAACTTGCAGCGGGCAGAGCAACGCCAGCGCCACCAGTTGGACCAACGCTTGGACAAACCGGCATCAACATTCAACAGTTCTGCCTTCAGTTCAACGAAAGAACCAAGGACATGGTCGGCAATATCGTCCCGGCAGTTATTTCTGTTTATGAGGATCGTTCTTTTTCTTTCATCACAAAGACTCCACCAGCTTCTGATTTACTGAAAAAAGCAGCTGGAATTACAAGCGGTTCCGCTAATTCAAAGACAACCAAAGTCGCAACAATCTCGAAAGAAAAAATCTTAGAGATCGCAAAAACCAAATTGCCTGATTTGAACGCTTATACTGTTGAAGCCGGCGCCAAAATCATTGAAGGAACTGCAAGAAATATGGGAATTGTTGTTGAAAAGTAAAACTAATCTTATCAACGAAGTTCTATTACAAACAAACTAAGTTGTTTTACTACAACTTAAACTGTGGAAGGAATTTCCGTTAGACCACATTTAAGGAGGAAAAATAATATGGCTAAAAGAAGTCGCAAATACCTTGAAGCTGCGAAATTAGTCGACCGCAACATTCGTTACTCGTTAACCGATGCTTGCGATTTGGTTAAAAAAACCAGCATCACCAAATTCGACGCCACCGTTGAGTTAGCCGTCAGACTGAACCTCGATTCTCGTAAAGCCGAACAAAACTTGCGAGGAGCGATCATTCTGCCAAACGGATCCGGAAAAGATCCGAAAGTCTTGGTTTTGACCAAAGGCGCAAAGCAGAAAGAAGCAGAGGCAGCGGGCGCTGATTTCTTCGGCGACACTGAATATGTTGAAAAGATCAAAGGCGGATGGTTTGGCTTTGATGTCATCGTCGCCACCCCGGATATGATGGGCGAACTCGGAAAACTAGGAAAAATCCTAGGCCCGAAGGGTTTGATGCCTAATGCAAAAACCGGAACCGTGACCATGGATGTTGAAAAAGCCGTTCGTGAGATCAAATCAGGTAAAGTAACCTATCGCGTTGACAAAACTGGTAACGTTCAGGTGATCGTTGGCCGCGCAAGTTTTGAAGCTGAGAAATTGGTTCAAAACATTCGGACCGTTTACGCCACCTTGATGCGTATCAAACCGTCGACTGTCAAAGGCATTTATCTGAAGAACGTCGCGGTCTCTACAACTATGGGTCCTGGAATCAAAATCAATCCAGACTCAATCATCATAAAATAATTAAAACAGTTTACCCAAAAAATAAAATAGTAATGAATTATTGCCGTAGACAGTAGGAGCGAAAGCTTAATTTCCTACCGAGGTTAAAAGAGTTATAGTGATCTCTTTTACCTTGATTGGTAGAAGAGATTTTATTATTTCCATGGAGGTGAAAGAATGAAAGAAGCAACATTAAACAAAAAAGTCGAAGAAGTTGATTCCTTAACCGCGAAATTCAAAGAAGCCAAATCTTTAGTCTTCGTTGATTATTTGGGATTAACGGTTGCTGAAGTATCGGAACTCCGTAATTTATTGTACGATCAGGGCTGCCACATGTTTGTCATCAAAAACAACATTCTCAGACGGGCGGCCAAAAAAGCGGGATTCAAAGGATTGGATGACGTTTTGGTCGGACCAAGCGCGGTTGCTTTATCAAAGGATGCCACTGCGGCATCGAAAGTGATTTTTGGCTTTGCCAAGAAGAACGAAAAATTGGGAATCAAAGTCGGCGTGGTTGAGGGAACCGTCCTGAACAAAGCTGATCTGAAGATTGTTTCAGCGTTACCGGACAAAAAAGGTATGGTATCTATGTTACTCAGCGTATTGCAAGCCCCGATTCGCAACTTAGGTGTTGCCATTAAGGCTGTTGCAGAAAAAATTGCATAATTGCATAAGGAGGAAATAAAAATGGAAAAATTCAATGTACAAGATTTTTTGAAGGCATTAAAAGAGATGTCTGTATTGGAGTTAAACGAGTTGGTTAAGGCCATCGAAGCTGAATTTGGTGTTACTGCCGCCGCTGCCGTTGCTGCTGCCGGCCCAGAAGAAGCCAAGGAAGAAGAAGGCCCTTCGACTTATAACGTTATTTTGGCGGCTTTCGGCCAAAACAAAATCGCGGTCATCAAGGCCGTTCGTGAATTGACCGGACTTCCTTTGAAGGAAGCCAAAGACCTAGTTGACGCTGCTCCAAAAGCTGTTAAGGAAAATGCTTCGATTGATGAAGCAAACGCCATTAAAGCCAAATTGGAAGAAGCTGGCGCGACTGTTGAATTAAAGTAAACTAAAGAATTAACCCCGCGAGGGGTTTTTCTCTTAGTTTGCGATTGACTTTTGACGGTCTTTAGACTATAATAAGTCGTATTTTTTCAAAAATATTTGGTGCTTTTTGCATAACAAGGAATTGGGTGAGAATCCCAAGTTGTCCCAGCAGCCGTAATGTTGATGAAATCGATGAACCACTGTGTTAATCATGGGAAGGGTCGAGAGTAAAGTGAAACTAAGCCGGAAGACTTACCAGATATAAAAAAATATTCTCCTGGGGCTGGGGATGGAACGACCGAAGTCTTTCCGTTCTTTGCTACTATTTTGTTGAAAGGAAAGACAAAAATGAAAAAACTTTTTTTATTGCTGGTTCTGATTTTTACTCTTGCGCCGCTGATGTTCGGATGTGAAAAAGATTCCGATTCCATTGGTGAGATTACCGTGATCGTCGAAAACAACGCAGGCGATGAAGTGCTTAATGAAAAAATCGCTTTTGGGGAGGATGACACTTTGCTTGGTTTGTTACAAAACCACCCCAGCATTGCTTTGAAAGGCGAAGAACAGACTTTTGGATTTTACATCACCGAAGTTTATGGGATTGACGCCAACGATTACGAAAGAACCTATTGGAGCATTTCCGTTAACGGCGAGTACTCACTGGTCGGAATCGGCGATATTGAACTAATCACAGACGATGTAATAACCTTCTCGATGCTGACATACTAAAATGATCGTCTAGTAACTTCCAACTTGGTTGTTGCTAGACTTTTTATACTAAAAAAATACCAAAAAAAAGGAAATAATCATTCAGTAAACTATAGACTTGGAGGATTAAATGTATCCAGAATTCATCATCCGAATCAACGAGGCTCTGGAACCGATTGGCTTGGACACTTTTGTGATTTTTGTCGGCATCGGCGTCGTGGTGATGCTTAACTATATAATCAATGCTTTGGAAAGAACCCTTGGTTATTCCCGAAAAGATACCAACCGACTGCTGATATTTTTCGGGATCGGATTGGCGGTCACCTATTTCTTTTCCTACTTCTTTGATGCTTTGTTCCATTATTTGGAAACCGGGGTTTTCGAAGGCGGAATTACCTTCATTGCGGGGTTCGTCGGCGGAGTCATTTGCTTTTCGCTTTTGATTTACTTCTTCATGAAGCCGGAACGGAAAAACATCTTGAAGATTCTGAACGTCATCATTCCTGGAATCCTCCTTGCCCATGCCTTTGGAAGGCTGGGGTGTTTCTCGGTGGGGTGCTGCTACGGAACTGAAACGACCGGAATTTTCGGAGTCTTTTTCCCGGAAGGGACGAACCCGTACGCGGATGGGATTCGAACGGCGATTCATCCGACCCAATTGTATGAAGCTTTCTTTCTGTTTGCGATGTTTTTTGTTTTAAAATATGTTCCGAAAGTCAAGGAACACCGGTTCTCGGTTTATTTGATGAGTTACGGAGCTTTTCGCTTTTGTCTGGAATTATTTTTACGAGGAGATAGCCGCGGAGTTTTATTCGGGCTTCCGCCATCGGAGATCCTGTCCGTGTTGATGTTCATCGCGGGGGCAATCATTATCATTT
>Ga0247841_10009190_pt1 | contig 13921 bp, 6 predicted proteins | sample LaCruzMarch2015__2_FD_192410 | JGI IMG/M metagenome (GOLD analysis project Ga0247841, IMG submission 192410) | Freshwater microbial communities from meromictic Lake La Cruz, Castile-La Mancha, Spain - LaCruzMarch2015_18m | ecosystem: Environmental > Aquatic > Freshwater > Lake | place: Spain...
ATAATTTTTTTTCTTAATAAGTAACCAATAATCATTGGGGGAAAGCCAATCTCTGCGCCTGTGCTAATAACTGCATCAGGATTCTCCATCAAAAATATCCTTATTGTCTGTAAAAAACTCACAACCAACCTGTGAATTTGCCTCCTTGCAGGGGTAATAAAGTAAGTTTTCTCTTTTTTTGCCAAATCCAAACCATTGCATCTTCTTTCTGTAATAAAAAAATAATCTTGGTCCTTCCAAATGTCACTCAACCTCAAAGCTTGTTTTAAGTGGCCCCCGCTGGAAGCGGCAATACAAATTTTTATTTTACTCATTCAAAATCTCTTCGTTATTTGAAAATTCATCTAAACCAGGGGTAGTATTTGAAAGATTGTTTAATTTTCTTCTTAACCTATTGTTTTGTTGCATAAGCTTCCTATTTCGAAGTCTTTGTTTTTGAAGAATTTTCTTTAACTTAAACGGTTTATTTGGCATGTTTTTTTTATTTAATCCATTTTTATTTAATGAATTTTTATTTAATGAATTTTTATTTAATCCATTTTTATTTAATGAATTTTTATTATTAAGAGGCAACTGATTTTGGGCTATTTTGTTTTGCTTATTTAACCCAAAATTTTTGTTTCCTCTTCCAAGTGGCTTAATTGTTTTGTTTCCCAATCTTTTATTTATTAATGTGTTATACGCTTGAATGACTACTGAGGGCTCGCCCATTGAAACTATTTCTCCTTTTTCCAAAAGGATTGCCTTCTTGCAATAATTTTTTATTAAACTCATGCCGTGGGCGGTTAGAATGATTGTTGCCCCGCCAAGCACTAACTCCTTAGCTTTTCCAAGCGCTTTTTTCTTGAACTCCTCATCCCCCCCTGCGGAAAAAACCTCATCCATCAAAATTACTTTCGGTTTTATAAAAAGAATAAAGTGAATTCCTGCAGAGAAAGAGAGCCTTGTGCGCATACCTGAAGAAAAATGGTAAATTTTTGTGTCCAAAAATTCCCTTAACCCTGAAAAATCAACTATCTCATTAAATAATGAATCAATTTCACTTTTTGATAAGCCGTAAAGGGTTCCAATAAAATATATATTTTCTTTAGTTGTTAATTTAGAGTTCAATCCCAAACTGTACCCTGAAAGGTAAAAAATTTTCTCGTTTGTTATTACTTCCCCGCTTGTTGGCAAGTATGTTCCTGAAATTATTTTCAATAAAGTACTTTTTCCCGCCCCATTCCTCCCAATTAGCCCTATGTTTTGTCCTTTTTCGAGCTCGAAAGAAACATCTTTAAGGGCAAAAAACTTTTTTTGCTTTTCTTTTCCGGAAATACTGTAAACAATTTTTTCTAAAATGTTTTGGTTTTCCTTGCTGCCAATTTCAAACTCTTTTGAAACATTTCTTACTTCAATTAAAGGGGTCATTCAGCCAACTCCGGAAAATACTTATTATATTTGTTAAACAAAAAATAACCTGTACTAAAAATAATTATTGAAAAAGCTAGGGCCATTATAATAAAAAAGGGTTCGGGCATTTTTGCATAAACAATTAAATCCCTTGTTATTTGCAAAAAGTAAAATAATGGGTTGAAGAGGTTAATTTGGTACAACAAACTGTTTTCGCTAAAAATGAAAAAAACTGGCATTACAAATCGAAGTAATCTTGTCATCAAGTGCCAAATTTTTGAAAAATCCTGAAAATAAGCGCCTATTACTGAAATAATAAATGAAATTCCTGCGTTTAGGAGAGAAAAGAAAAACAAAACAATCAGCACGTATAATGCTATTCCTATTATCGAACCCCCCAGGAACAATCCAAAGAGAATCAAAACTAGTATTTCAAACAAGTGCAAGTAAACGCTTTTGAAAAATTTCCCCATAAACAAGCAATTGTAACTCAAATCAGATTTTTCCGCGAAAGTATTGCTTGATTTAGCGAAACTAATCATTTTTGTTGTTGAATTAATAAAATAGTGAAAAACTATTAATCCGGTAATTAGATATAAGGGGTATTCTCCAAAATCAGCGCCTTTAATAAAACTACGAACAAAAATAATCATCAAAAAGAACAAAATAGGGTCAAGCAAGTACCAAAATATCCCAAGGTAAGTTCCTTCAACCTCAGTTTTTAGGCTAACTTTAGCCAACTCAATAGCAATCCTAAAATCTTTAATTAAATTTTTCATAAAAAACAATTCCCTTTCAAGCATTAATGGCTGTTTTGATTGGCTTCATAATTATGCCTTGTTAATAATTTAAATGTGCCTAATCCGCGGTTGGGTTTTTGAGTGAGGTTTATTTGAAAGTAAGATTTTTGTCCCCCAATTTTTCTTTATAGAGCTTTATGTCCTCTGAGTAAATATTTTTGACAATTTGAACAAGCTCTTCTGAGAACATACTTTTTGTTGTTGGCAACCCATCAAGTTTTTTTAACTGCTTAATTGGGATATTCCAGGGTTCTGACAAAGAAGAAATTTTTTTAAGGTGGTAAGTGTGATGGGTGAGGAAGCTTCTTGTATCGTGTATTTTAAGACCAATGTCTTTCTCAAGAGTTTTTGAGGCGAAGTCCATCTCTTCGACTGAAAAATACTTTGTATAATTCTTGTACAAAAGGAAATTTGTTTGGGGGCGCCAGTGCATATCAAAATTTGTTGAATCTGCCGCATTCTTATGCAGGGTATTAATAAAACTAGAAAAAGTTAAATCATCTATTGATTTGTTAGGGAAGTACTTTTCCAAAAAGTGAATAGATTCTGGTTTATGTCTTACAAATTTTTCAAAGAAAGCGCTTGTTAATCTTGTATAAGGGCAGCGCAGTATAACAAATGAATATGGGGGGTTGAGTAATTGATTTAAATTTGTTGCTAATTTTACAGGCATGTTAACAATACTCAAGTTAGTTTCGTTTCCTTTTAGGAGGCCGTTTTCAATTGCTATTGAATATCTTAAGGTAGAGCAAGCATTTTTTTGGATGAAAGTACAAACTGCGTTGCTCTTGTGAATTGGAAGAGCTCGAGCAAGTTTAAACCTTAACTCGTTTCTGTGGTGACAATCAGTAAAGGATTCAATTTCTTTATTACTAAACAAAACCATATTTTTTTTATTAACTGAGAAACTTTCAAACATTTTGAAAAATTCTTTATTGTTTGGGGAAGTGTTGTTTGGATTTTTATTATTACTATTTACTGGATTTATGCTTCTTATTTTTTCAATAAAATTATTTTTTTTGGGGTTTAGTAAGTTTCGGGCGTGGTTTTGTATATTGTGTCCTCTGTTCCCCAAATATTCTACATACCCGTCACAGTGCTCTTGGTTGATGATTTGTTTTTCATTAAGGGTCCAGTTACCAAAATCATAACCCTGTACTTGCATAGCCTCTTTGAGCAGAGGTTTGAAATATTCTACATCCTCTGGAGTAAACCAGTTTTTCCAATCCCCATATTTTTTTGTTCGGGCAACGTGTTCCCATTTTTTTTCAAGCTCGGCCTCTAAACTAATTTTAAACCCAAGATAGTCTTCTAATTCCTTGACATTGCCATCAATAAGGTCTTCATATTTAATTTTGAAAAAATCTTTGTGAGTTTTAATAAATTCAAAAAAATTATTGTTGTTACTTAAAAAGCTCTTAATAATAAATTTTTCTTCCTCTTTATACCCTTGTATTTTTGAAAGATCGTTAAGTATATCTTTAACTGGGTAATTAGAAGGACTTTCTCTTTTTTTGGCAAACACCTTAACACATTCATTAAACATTTCAATTTTTTCTTTGAAAATATTTTCGTTTGCGAAGTGGAATAAGAGGGCGCTAATAAATCTGTCCCTCGGATCTCGAATTATTAAAACTTTTTTGTTAAAATTGTCATAAACCGAAAAGTATTCATCTGCGGTTTTAAATCCTTTCTTTTCATACCATTCAAGAAAAATCTCTTTTATCAAAATATTCTTTTTCAAGTACATGTCTTTTCTGATTTGGGTGATATCTTTAAGATTTTTTCCTATTGGTTCAAAGTAACTAGTGGTGGTTGGTGGCATTCCTCCCCTAATTTTTGTATAAAGTGCGCTTGTTCCAGTTTTAATAAGTCCTAAAACTAAAACCCTATTATCTTTTTGAGTTGAGTAGGGGGTATTGTTTATCCCTGTCCAATTCCATTGCTCAAAATCCTTTGTCAAATTCAGTATTTTTTCTTGATTCTCCATGGACAAATGTTCTTTAAATTCTTCAATGAATTTATTGCTTATTCCATCCAAATGACAAGGATAATTGTTTTCTTTCGCGCCAAACTGTTTATAGGTTTCTAAATAATCTAACCCTATGTGACCAAAAACTTTTTTCAAAACTTCAGTCGGCACGGAGCACAAATCTTCATATCGAACAAGAAGAATTCTGTCTCCTTGCCCTTTTTGGATAGCCTCAACGTAAGCGTTAGAATAATTGTTGTACCTTTCGCAAAATCTTTCCACTCTTTTATTAGCAAACTCTTCAATACTTAGACTTTTTGTTGTTCTTAATTCATATTCTCTTTTGACAGTCGTCCAAAAAACCGCTCTTGGATCTCTTGTTATTACGATAACTGGCACACCGGGAGCTTTTTTTAGGACTTGACTTAGAAACCGCATATATCTTGGAGTTTTATCTATGAGAAATGCATTTTTGTTTTTTATTAGGGGCGATTTTTCTCTTAATCTCCTATAAACTTCAGACCACTCATCAGTATTACAAATATTGGTTACTTCTTCGTCAGAAAGTTGCCAAAACTTTTTTAGATTATCTGCATAAGGGGGTTCGATAGAAGAAAATTCTCGGGGGGTTTTACATAGCAAAAATCCTCCTTCAAAGCCTCCTTCAATAGTTGGGTGCATTTTTACTATTTCTGATAAAAGAGTGGTTCCTCCTCCCTCAAACCCGCAAATAATGGCTTTAACATAATTCTTTACTTTTGCATCAACAAGCGTTTCGCCCATTTTCTTTTGTGAAAAATTATTAATTTGATTTTTAGAATTTGTCATTTCTGATACGAGAGGGATTTTTTTCTCATTAACCCCATAATTATTGTTTTTAACAAGCTCCTCAGAAAGGAGGGTTTCATTTTTTTCCAATCTCTTAACAATTTCATCAAGGGATTTAATATTACACATTCCTTTTTCTCGCCCTTTCCTTGTATTTATTATTTTTACTATTTTTGTTCTTGCTAAGGAAGGGCTGTATTCAGTCTGATTAAGTTTTTTTATTTTTGCAATAATTTCCTGATTAGGGAATATTCCTTCTTTTTTACGAGAAGGAGTTCTATCGAAAATTGTAATCTTTGCCTTTACATTATCCAAAAAAACAAGGGTGTGAAAAGCTGACCCCTTAAAGCCTGCTATTTGTTCTGCTGAGGAGAGCATCTTTATCTGATTTGCAATAGGGTGTTCTTCTGGATGAAATATTGTCCACCCTTTATTGGCGAGGATTTTTTCTAACTTATTTTCATTTGTTATAATTGCCAACACTTTAATCGGGTTAAGTTTTGATCTTGACAGCCAAACTTTTTTTCCTTTTTCAATCCCTTTGGCATCATAAAGAACTAAACTTTTAGCCTGTTCTTGGTTTAGGTGAGACTTAAGAATAAAGCCGGGCTCTGGAACAATCAGTTTTTCAACAATAGTCGGTTTTTGAATAATGATTTGTTTATTTTTAAGGTTGAATAAATTTAGCATTTCTTCTTGCATGGGGGTTAATGGGATATTATTTAGTGAAATCCAAATTATTGGCAGGTCTGGATTTTTTTTGATATACCATATTCTCGATAAACCCTCAAGCAGAAAATGGCCATAGTGTTCCCGTAAATACCCTGCAAATATATACTTCCCAGGCAGGATTTCTGGTTGGGAGGAAGGAGTTTTTTTAAAAAAAGTCCAGTTCATTTTTTCTATTCTTGCAAAAAGTTCTTGAGAAAGCAGGTTTCCTGTTGAATCAGTAACCCCCAACACAGACACTCCGTAAGAATTTGTTAAACAATATTCAAATAACGCATTTTCAATAATTTTTGTGGTTAGTTTTTTATTAGGATTTTCTATTCCTGTGATTTTGTGGATAGTTGTCAAGAGGGATTGTTTTAAATCCTGCATTTTTTTTTCTAAACCGAAGAGACCAGAACTTTTTGTTTGTTCTTCTAAAATTAGGTTTGGACAATGTTGTTTCAAATAATTACTGATTAATCTTTGGTTAATTTCTTTTAATTCTTTTGGGAGCGAGTCAATATAGTTTTTAACTGAATTAGTATATTTGGTGTCTGCCAGAGTGTCTATTTCGTTATTTAAATCATGCTCTAGGAAATATTCGTTTTGATAAACCGGTTTATTGTTATCTAACCGTAAAATTCCGTCGCCCCTTGCGCTCCTCAAAGAAAACTCTCCTCTTGATCTAATTGAGTAGTGATTTAACTGAGCAACTTCGTGGAAGATTGGGGAAGGAGTATCTTTAATGTCTTTTTTATCTCCAGCTTCTTTTGTAAAAGCAACCTCCTTGTCTTTATTCGCTGCGTAAATTATTCTTCCAGTTAATTGTGTATTCTTGTACAGGGGGCGATGATTACGAATTAGCGAAAAAAGATTGGGATCAATTTTTGAAAAACATTTGCCTTGCTTGTTGTGTCTTGTTATTGAATCGCAGCGCAAAAATCTTTTTATTGTTAGTTCTGGGCGATAAAGTTCTTCTCCAGCTGAACCGAAATGTTTCCAGTTAATAAATAAACCATCGGGATAATTGTAATACTTTAATAATTCCTTTACTGTTGAATGCATTTTTAATACTAAAAATTCATCCAAGTCAAACCAAATCAAATACCCCCCGTGCTCTTTTTGGTTAGCAAATAACTCCCTACTTAGGGCAGCAAAAGCGCTGTGCTGCGGGCTTTGCTCTTTAGTGAGAGTTCTTGGCCGCCAGTCAATTAAACCATATTTTTGCATTTTGGCTAATAGTTCATCCGAGCCATCAGTGTTATCATTTGTGTAAATTATTATCCTATCAAACCCTAGGAGTTTATGGTGAGCAACCCATTCAAGCAAATAGGGGGATTCATTTTTTGCGCAAGCAGCGAGCGTAACTTTTGGAAAAATTGAAGAAGTTTGGTTTGGGGGATTTACTACTTCTGATAAAAGAGTGGTTCCTCCTCCCTTAACCCTGCAAATAATGGCTTTAACATAAGTCTTAACTTTTGTCTCTTGTTCATTAATCCTTGTAGAACTTTTAGAAATTTCTAAAGCATTCATTTTTGGGGCTAATTTTTCTTCTGTCAATTTCTTAATGAACTCTGTGAAATAGTTCTCTTCCTTTAAATTCAGGAGTTGCTCTCTATTTTCTGAAAAGTTTTGATAGTCAATTTTGTCAATTTCTTCTGTTGAATAATTCAATAAATTTTCAGGTTTTCCTTTTTTTATTATTCCTAATCCCTCGTCGAAATTAAGCACAAATATGTTCAAGTCCTTTCTTGCTGACCTCAAATTTATTATTGTTTTGTAGACGTCCCCGTTCCACCCTTTGCTGTTATCTCCAGCAAGCCTAAATTGTTTTGTGTCAAAAATGTTTTTTTGTGCTGCTGCTTTTGATTTAGGATTACAATCATGCATTATTATTATTCCATTTTCGCTTAAATGTTCCAAGGAATTATTTACATCTTTTAGTGATTGCTCGTAGGTGTGCAACCCATCAATAAACACCACATCTAATGCTAACTCGCCCAATAATTTTTTGTATCCCCTAAAGAATTCATCACTTTTTATCTCGTAATAGGATTCATTTTGTTTTCGTAAGTATTCTTCAGGTAATTTGAATTTCGGATCCACCCCAATTTTTTTTGAAGCATTTATTCTAATAAAATTAACTCCTTTTGCAACACCAATTTCCAGATATGTTTTTGCATTTATTTTGTTAATTATGGATTGAATAACTTTGGTTCTGTTCATTACTGTTTTTTTAGGGTCATTTTGCCTGGGGATTGTTATATTTTTTTCGTAAATCAAATTAATCACGCTTATTCAGTATTTGTTGGTATAACTTTGCAATTTCTTCCCCTTGCTCTTCAGGTTTGCGTATCTTTGGCTTTTTATTTATTGGGTTTTTGTACTTTTCAGGGGTTGAATCAATTTTTTTTAGAACGCTTATCATGGGGTGGATTGAGTCAACGGAAATAACAAACCCGTTATCTTTTGTAACATACTCTCCGACCGAGCCTCTGTCTGAAGTAATTACCCAAATCCTATGGTTTAGAGCTTCCCTCACCACAAGCCCGTAACTCTCGGGCCAAATAGAGGGGGCTGCTAATACATCAATGTTTTCATAAATCTCATTAACTTTTTCAAAAGGAACTCTGGGGAGAACAGTTACGGGGGTACTGCCCCAAACCTCTTTTTTTGTTTTCTTAAAAGAAACTGAATCATTGACAGTAACTACCTCAATATTTTTTAGTTTTGCTTTTTTTATTGCTTCCTTAAACAAGAAAAAACCTTTAGGGTAACACTGGCCCCCAATGTGAGCCACTCTTACCTTACCGCTTTTTGAAACTTTTTTGGTTAAAGGACTCAACAGTGCTGACCCGTTAGGAATCGCAATAACGTTGTTTAGTCCACTAACGGATTTGTATAATTTTGCAAAGCTCTTTGAAACTCCAATTATTTTTTTTGCGCCAAGCAAAGCGTTTTTTGTAATTTTGTACTTCAAGTAATAATCAGGTCCAAATTCAATTAAGTTTTGGGCATCATTAGAAAAATTAAAAGTTTTTAAGATTTTATTCTTGTCGAGAAGGAATTGGTAAGGGGAAATCCAATAACCATCATGAACGGTTATAATGTAAGGGATTTTTTTTACCCTTGCCACTGAAACGATTTCTGCAGTTAATCTTTGTACACAATGAAAATGAACAAGGTCAGGGGAGGTGGAATCCAAAAGGTTTTCAAAAATTCTTGAAACCCTCATGTCAATTATTGCCTCATCTATTCCATTATAGGTTGGAATCCTTATCGCGTTAACTTTTACTCCATCTTGAAAGTAAGTTTTAACATCCACGTCCTCTGTTCCATTAAATGAAGTAATTACCTCCATGTCAAACAAATCAGAATAATTTTTCTTTAAGTGCAAAACATTATCATAAACTACCCTAGTTGCTCCCCCAATCGAATAGGGTGGGTAAAAAACGTTCACTACAACCACTTTCTTCTTTTTGTTTTTCTTTATTGGGAATTCTAATATTTTTTTGATGTTAGCGGAGCAAGTGTTTAGATTGTATTGGTTAAGGATTTTCTCTTTTGCCGCCTGTCCAACTTGTTCTCTAAGCCTTTTGTTTGAAATAAGTTTGTCTAAAACAATAAAGGTTTCTTTTTTTGAGGAAACAAAAAAACCAGTCCTTCCCTCTTGAATAACATCCTTATAATTTTCAGTCGGGGTGAGTATGGAAGGTATTTCAAAGTAACCCGCTTCCATCCACTTAATTTCGCTCTTACAGTCAGAAACTTTGTTAACCGTAATTAAAGAAAGATTAATGTCCATTGTTTTTAGGATTTGCCAAAACAAACCAGCATCCCTTGTTGAGGGCATTATTGAAAAATTGTTACTGTATTTCTCAAAGCGTTTTGACATTTTTATTTTCCCGCAGAGAATTATTTTTACTTTGCTTTTGTATTTGTTCATTATTCTAATTAAGGGCTCTTCATAGAGGTTCTCAAAGTCTATAGCGTGCGCAAACGTGTTGGTGCTAACAAATATCTTAATTTGTTTTTCTTTTGAGAAGTTATTAGGATTTTTGATTTCAATATTATTCTTTTCTTCCGTCCCAATTATTCTTGAGCTAAGCGCATTTCTGTGCACAAAGGATTTTTTCTTTATAACCAATTGTTCAACTAATTTTGTGAGTGGCTGGGTGGAGGTTATGCCGTAATCGCATAATTCTATCGCTTTCTTGAAGAGAAGGGTGCCTACTTTTAAGCCAGCGTACTCTTCCTTGCTAATTAATCCACCATAAGCGCCAAACTTTTCTGGGTAAAACTTGTTGTCAAAGATTAAGTCATCAATATCATATAAGGTCTCAATCCCGAGGCTTCTTGTGGCGTTGATGGCTTCAATAACCTCAAAAAGGGCGGGGGTTCGGTAAAAAATAACTGCGTTGTATCGGTAAAGGTTTTTATAAAAATGATTCAAATCATTCCTAAAATTTATTATATCGCAAGCAATTCCTGCTTTTTTGAGCTGCTCTTTTTTTTGCTCTAACCTATAAAGATTGCACTGGACAAGGTCAAGGTTTGCAACTATTGCAATTCGGTTTATTTTTTGAGCAGAGGACTCGCAAGGGGTTACTTTGAAAAATTTTTTTGCCTCTTCAACTGAAGAATCTATTAACCCCCAAGCGCGAGGGGACTCATTTTGTTTCCCTAGCTCGAAAGCTTTTGCAATGCGTTTTTCAAATTTCTTTTTTTCCTTAAGGTATTTTTTGCTATCTTTGTCTTTATGAAAATTAATAGTGTTGCCTAACTTGTCCCTCACGAGTCCTTTCTTTACCAGCTTAATAATTGAGTCATAATTTTTCCTTTGGAAGGTTCCGTGGGGAAGGGCGAGGTTAATTAGTTTTTTGTATTTGTTTGCTAATTGAAAAGAAAGACTTTTCTTTACATAACTTAACTCGTTTTCCATTTGCGAAATAATTAGTTCTTTCTCCTGCAACTGAGAATTTAAGTTACTGGAGGGGTTATCACTATTTTTTGAAGAGTTATTAGTTTTTGAGTACCTTTTTTTGGCTTTATTTTGAGACATAAGAGTGATAATATGAAAAATAGAATCAGTATAAAAACAATTTGAGCAAGCAAAAAACAGGGGAGTGAGTTCAAAAAAAAATTAATTTGATGATTGAAGCCGACTTTAAGTAACCTTTTTATACTTGAAAGTTTTTATTAGTGATTATTGTAGTGGCATTAATGAGGTGTTTTAATGGTTTTGAGTAGGAACGTAATGATTGGAATTGGAGTAGTAGTTCTTTTGGTTATTGTAGTTGTTGGAGTAGTTTTACTAAACCCTTTTCCTGCGGTCGTTCCAACTGATACACCGAATGATACAAACACTCTTGATACAAACACCCCTGTTTCGATAGAGGAGCTTTGCCCTGAGCTTATTCCTGATTTTTTTACACCTGAATTACTTGCTGTGGCTTCAAACAAGAACGGTAGTGCTTCGAATGTTTCAACGGAGAACGCTTCTTCCCCATACTTTGTACTTTTTAGAGAGTTAAAGCAGGTTGGAAAGTTTGAAAACACAATTAATACTGCTGCAGTTGATGCTAACAAACCAGTTTCTATCCCTGCAGTTGTTAAACTACTAAAGAGCAAAAAAGTTGATGCGGTTGTACTTGCAAAACCTGGAAAAGTATTTGCTACAGCGCTAAAAAATAACAATATTAAGTGCTATTCTGCTAAGGGTCCAATACTAATTGCTTTAGGGATAAAGGAGCCTGCTGATGCAAACGCTCCTATTTCTAACTGAAAAGAGTTCATTTTCTTTAAATGAACTCCTTTTTCGGAGTTTTCTTCGAATTTGGAGGTATTAGAGGAAATTAATTAAAAAGCACTAACTCTTACTCTCTTACTTTAGCTTAGCTCTTATTATAACTTAATTCTTAGCTTAGTTCTAAATCTAGTACGCTATCCACAAAGGAAACGTTTCTTTCGTGGAAACGATCTTTCACGCGTTCCCACTCTTCCTCGCTTAACTCTAGCTTCTTTAGTTTCTTTGCGCCCACTAGTCTGAAGATTTTCCAATTGTTTCTCTCAAAAAAACCCTTGGAGTCCAAAAAACCCTTAATTAGTTCCATCTCTTTTAGGTTTTGTTTACAAACCACTGTGTGAACCTGGACCCTTGTTTTTCCTTGGAAGTACTTTAGGGCTTCAATAAAGTTCTTTGCTGCGTTCTCGCTTCGAAAGGGTTGCTCATGCAAAGAATCAATCGGGATTGCGAGCTCATCGCAAGAAAGGTAACGAGGCCAACTGTTTTTGTTAACATAATTAGAATGCGCTTTTAATTTTACGCCCTTTGTTTTAACAAAATCGCAAATAGCCCAAAAATCCTTGTTGAGTTCAGGATTTCCCCCAGTGATGACTACTTTGACTAAGGTGGGATTAACTTTTAGGATTTCCTCAAATTTTCCTTGAAACTCTTTAAGGGTAGTATCCTTAATTTTTTTTCGAAAACAAAAAGAGCACTTCTCCTCGCACTTGGAGGTAATGGCAAAAGCAACTGTTTTTGGGCCAGTTTTATTCATATAAAAATAAGAGTCAACGAGTTTAATAGAGTTACTAATTGAAACTCATTTTGTTGGACCTATGCCCGTAGGGCATAGTTAGGCAAAAGCCATAGCTCGTAGTGCCCAATGGGCACGTCGCGTGTGAAATCATATTTCACATTGTTTCTTGGACATAGTTTAAAGTTAAGCTTTTTTGAGGGGAAAAGAGGGGGCTTAAAAAATATTTTGAATATACTAAAATATTTTTCATATTTATTGGGGCGCGACCGAGTTGATTTTTAAGAGTTGCCTCGCAAGGAATTGGTTGGTGTTGGATGATTGAGATTTTGACAAAATCAAAAAAGCTCCTGCTGTTCTGTTTCATCCTAATCTCTTTTTGTTCTATAGTTTTTTCTTTAACAACAACTGATTATCTTTTGAATGGAAATGCCCTCACAAGCGCTACTGGGGCTTATTCCACAAGCACTCATTGTCAAAGTGGGGATACTTGCGCATGGATTGTTGGAAATCAGGCACTTCTTGGGGCTTATTCCTCAGGAGCTTTTAGCGGGGGAAGCGCTACTTGGACGTTTAATGTTACAGTTCCTTTAAGCCAAATACAAAGCGCAGTGCTGATAATAAATTGGCCCGCGGTTTATGGTAAAGGGCTCCACTCAGTAGGATCAACCACCACTTCAACAATTCAAGTGGGCTCAACTACAATAGCTAGTCCTCTAACTTCTGCTTCAATTTCTTGTGGGAACACTGATAGGTATGCTTTCGCCTGCGGAACATACGGCACTTCTTATACAGTGCCAGTAAGCGCAATCACTTCAAGCACTACTGCAACAATAACAGTTCCTGCTGCAACACTTTGGGATGTTGGTTCAATTAATTTAGCAATTACTTACGGAACTTCTGATACTAATGCGAAAGTAAAAATTGTTAATGGAAAATTGAAAGTGGATAACGTTGATTTTTTGATTAAAGGAATGGATTATGCGCCTTGGCTTAACACTACCGGACCAGACAGCACCCAGTGGCAGGCGGCTTTTCCTTCAGAGTATGCTGATGTCACTTCACTAGTTTCCGCGGGTAACGGATTTAAGGTAGTAACTGATTACAGCGGGGACGGAAAAATTCAGGCTTGGGAAGTAATTACTTACGACATGGAGCAAATGAAACAAATGGGGGTAAACACAGTTAGAATTTATTCCTCCGGCGGATGGCATGATAAGGATCTTGACGGAGTGATTGATACTTCAACGAATGTTAACATCAGCGAAATTGTTCAAGGGGATGTTTCTGATTGGATGATTAACAGAATGCTTGCTTACGCGCAGGCGAACAACATGAAAGTAATAATAGGTTACTGGGTTCAGGAAGAGGATTTTAAACAAACTCCCTTTGTTTGCAACTTTGATGATTTGGTAGTAGCAAAACAGGCTTTTGGGAGAGTAGTTAACGCTTACAAATCAAACCCCGCAGTTCTCGGGTGGGCGATTGGGAACGAAGTGCAAGGATCCTTTAACATGGGTTGGTTCTCTTGGGAAGTAGATATTCCAACTTACCTAAACCAATTCTATGCTTATGTTCGAACCCTTGATTCCAACCATCCAATAATTTATTCTAAATATAATGGGGAATATGCTAACTTCAATAACCTCACAGCGGATATTATTGCAGTAAATGCTTTC
>Ga0247841_10009191_pt1 | contig 13919 bp, 17 predicted proteins | sample LaCruzMarch2015__2_FD_192410 | JGI IMG/M metagenome (GOLD analysis project Ga0247841, IMG submission 192410) | Freshwater microbial communities from meromictic Lake La Cruz, Castile-La Mancha, Spain - LaCruzMarch2015_18m | ecosystem: Environmental > Aquatic > Freshwater > Lake | place: Spain...
ATTATATTTTTCATCAAAATAAATTTGGGGAAAGTATTTTGAGTTTCTGAAAAAGGACAAAAATAAATGTCCAAAATTGAAATACTGGAATACTTTGCCCGAAAAAGATTTCTTCACTGCATAAAAATTTTTATGGTCTGGTGATTTTAAAAATATTTTTTATTTTGTTATGATAAATTTTTATTTTCTTAAAATAAATTATTTTTGCACTTTTTATGTAAGCACACTTTTTCATTACAAATGATTACAAATTTAGTGCGAGATTTAGATATGTATTTTTGTCATTGTATATGCTACGATAAAATAAAAAAAAATAATTTATTTACACCATATATTTTTTGACTTACAATTTGAATGACACATGATTACACAAAAAGTGCAAACCATATTTAAAATAAATAAATATTATATGTAGTTTTGTTAGCTGGTATGATATTATAATTATATGTATTATAATATCACATATAAGAATATTTAAGACAAATTAAGAATATTTAAGAACCTTTAAGAATATTTTAATTGCTTATTTATCTTCTAATTTATTTAATCTATTATCTAAAATTTGTAAAATATTATATATTGCTTCTAAATGTGTAACAAGTTCTTGGTCATAATATCTTGCTAATGGAACTGATTTAGAATATTTATTATTATTAATTGCAGTTTTCTTTTCATTTAATACATTATTTATGACATTAAAATTATGGTGTATTGATGTTTTTATATCACTTTCATCTTTTTCTTTTTTTTGTTTTTCCAATTCTAATATTCTTAATTGTAATTGTTGTATTTCTTCGGTAACTGAACTCATCTTTAAATATAAATATTGTTATTTGATTATTTATATTTCAATTTTATTATAAAAACGGAATTTTAAATGTAAAAAAAATATACTTTCGTTTTCTTTAAGTATCAAATTCAATTTATTATATTTTTCATCAAAATAAATTTGGGGAAAGTATTTTGAGTTTCTGAAAAAGGACAAAAATAAATGTCCAAAATTGAAATACTGGAATACTTTGCCCGAAAAAGATTTCTTCACTGCATAAAAAATTTTATGGTCTGGTGAAAATTTAAATATTTTTTATTTTGTTACGATAAATTTTTATTTTCTTAAAAATAAATTATTTTTGCACTTTTTATGTAAGTACACTTTTTCATTACAAATGATTACAAATTTAGTGCGATATTTAGATATTTATTTGTGTGTTTGTATATGCTACAATAAAATAAAATAAAAATAATTTATTTAGACCATCTATAATTTCACTTACAATTTGAATGACAAATGATTACAAAAAAAGTGCAGACCATAATTAAAATAAATAAATATTACACTTATTTTTATTACATAGTATGATAATACATTTTTGTGTTATACATCTCTATATATTTTAAAATATAATAATATTTAAGAATATTTAAGAATATTTAAGAATATTTTAATTTAAATAAATTGTTAAATTAATATATAATATGCCAAAGAATAAAATAGATTATTCAAACACTATAATATACAAAATAATATGCAAAGATGCAAATATAACTGACTTATATGTTGGTCATACCACCAATTTTCCACAAAGAAAATCTTCTCATAAAACAGCATGTGAAAGTTCCAATTGTGCCACTTATAATATAAGATTATATAAAACAATAAGAGAAAATGGAGGTTGGGATAATTGGGAAATGATAGAAATTGATATTTTAAATTTAAAAAATTCAACTGAAGCAAGAATAAAAGAAAATGAATATTTTGAAAAACTAAATGCTAATTTAAATGGTATTCCACCTTGTAATATTAAAAAAGTATTTAAATGTGACATTTGTAATACTCCAAATTTTTACTCAAAAATGAATCTTCAATTTCATTTTAATACAGAAGAACATAATAATAATATTATTAAATTAGAAAAAAATAAAGAACAAAATGATAATACATTTTTTTGTATTAATTGTGATTTTAAGTGTGATACTAAATGGCTTTGGGATAGACATATTATGACAAAAAAACATGTAGACATATACAAATCATTTGAAAAATATATAAAAAAATATACTTGCAATTGTGGAAAAGAATATACTACAAGACAAAGCCTTTTCAATCATAAAAAAAAATGTGTACCACAAAATGCAATTATTGAAGATGATACAAAATTAAATCAAACAGAAATAATTATGACCCTTTTACAGCAAAATAATCAACTTCAAAATCAAATAATTGAATTATGTAAGGAAAAATCAACAACAAACATTAATACGTGTTCTAACATCAATTCACATAACAAAACATTTAATCTTAGTGTATTTTTAAACGAAACATGCAAAGATGCAATGAATATAACTGATTTTATAGACTCAGTTAAACTTCAATTATCAGACTTAGAAAGCATTGGAAAATTAGGATATATTGAAGGAATTTCCAATATTATTGTTAAGAATTTAAAACAATTAGATATTCATAAAAGACCAGTTCATTGTAGTGATCCAAAGAGAGAAATAATGTATATTAAAGATGAAGATAAATGGGAAAAAGAAAATGAAGAAAAGAAAAAAATGAGAAAAATTATAAGAAAAATTGCCGACAAGAATGCCAGATTATTACCAGAATTTAAAAAAGCACACCCTGACTGTGGCAAGTCTTCTTCAAAATATTCTGACCAATATAATAAGCTGATTGTTGAATCAATGGGAGGTTCAGGAGACAATGATGCAGAAAAAGAAGATAAAATTATTCGAAAAATATCGAAAAATGTTATTATAGATAAAGCATTTGAATGTATGGATTAAATCAAATATAAAATTAAGTTTAGCAATACAAAATAAAATAAATTTCATAAATATAATGTCAAAAGAAGTTATTTATGAAATTTCAAATAGAGAAGCTTTTTTAACTTTATTGCAGCATAATCCTGGACTGATAGTGTTAAAGTTGGGAGCCCAATGGTGCGGTCCTTGTAAAACAATCAAATCAGCAGTACATGGTTTTTTCGCTTCGTCACCTCCTGAAGTCGTGTGTGCAGACATTGATGTCGATAAATCATTTGATTTTTATTCATTTTTGAAGTCAAAAAAAATGGTAAACGGAATTCCTGTTCTACTGTGTTATAAAAAAGGTAATTCAACATATATTCCAGATGATATGGTAACAGGTTCAGATGCGTCACAATTACATCAATTTTTTACAAGATGTGGCAAACATTTGATGGACGCATTAACTCAACATCCCAAAAAGTGAGTTTTCTTTAAGTAGTTTTTATTAGTTGTTTATTGAAAAAATTGATTTAATTTATTATTCTCTCTAATAGAATAATAAAAGAATGTTTACACAACAAGAAATGTCAATGCCAATCCAAAAATTTTATTTACCAAGTTATTCTGAAAAATTCATAGCTCCTTCAGAAAATAAGTATGTAATATGTTGTTTTAGTGAAAAATGGTGTTTTGTTCATCAAGGCATATCAATTGATAAAGAATATGATGAAGATGATTGTTTATGTTTCAAATTTTTAGATTGTTGTTCATGGTGTTTAGAATTTAATTATAAACGAAGTTGTTTATGTCAAAAAAGAACAATTTGTTTTATAGGCTGTTGTTCAATAACATTTGATTAAAATTAAAAGAAACAAAATAAAAATATAATAATATAATATATGAAATCATTCACAAACCTATTTATACTTTTTTTTATTCTTATTGTTGTAGGGTTTCTATATAAAAGATTTGAAGATAAACTAAAGAGAGAAGAAGAAGGAGATACATATGAAGCTATTAAAAATTATTTATTAGATGGTGTAACTTTAGGTAAGAGTAAAAAACCAATATTATGGATACATGTTCCTTATGAATACAATTCAAGACAATGGTTGAGTTTTGGTTCCCGCAGTTCTTTTGAATTAAATCAACCTTATTTATATTTAACTGTAAGAAGTATAATTAAACATTGTGATGAAGCCTTTACAATTTGTATTATAGATGATGCTTCATTCAAAAGATTGCTTCCAGAGTGGAATATAAATATGACAAAAATTTCAGATCCAATTCTCTCTAATATGAGAATGTTAGGAATGATGAAGCTATTATACACTTATGGAGGAATGTTCTGTCCTTTATCTTTTGTTTGTCTAAAAGATTTGAATAGTTTATATGTTAAAGGAACTCGTGGAGAGAAAATGTTTGTATGTGAAACAGTGGACAGAAATATTTCATCTTTAGATTTAGACTTTTATCCAAATTTATCATTTTGTGGTGCTCCAAAGGAATGTGAAACTGTTAGAGAGTTATGTAATTTTATTCAAAGAACCGCATCACACGATTATACTGCAGATGTTAAATTTTCAGGCGATTACGACAAATGGTGTAAACAAAGTATTGAAAATGGTAAAATAAATTTAATTGATGGTGAAGAAATTGGAACTAAAACAGTTGATGATAAACAAGTAATTGTAGATGATTTAATGTCAAATCATTATTTAAATTTATATCAAGGAACATATGGAGTGCTAATACCATCTGATGAAATATTAAATCGTATAAAATTTCAATGGTTTGTAAGAATGTCACCAAAACAGGTTTTAGAGTCTGATACAATTATTGGTAATTATATTCTTCTCTCTCAAACCGATGAAAAAGGTATTTTAGAACCGCTTGAACCTATGACAAACAAAGCTATTGAGAAAAAATTTGTGGGATTTTGGAAAATTCCTTCTGGGGCACCTATGTGGTCTCTAAAACCTAACTTTTTAGGTGATAATTTACAAAAAATACCTTATCCTGGAAGATAAGGTAATTCAGTAATATTTATTTACAATATTTCCTTTTCCATCATAAACCCATATTTCATAATTATATCCTAATTCTTTTGCTGCATTTTGTTTTAAAAATATACAATCTTTTTTCTTTTCAGCGGTCCATGTTGATTTAACTTCAATACATCTATTTTGAGAAGGAATCCTTTATATTAGTTTAAAAAAAATTATATACTTTATGGTTTAAATATATAAAAATAATATTAATGAAACATACTTAAATACATAATGATAATATAATTATACTACAATGACTGAATTTACAACTGTAACTGATTGTTTGGTATTTAAGTTTGATGAATTTTGTATTGACACACAAAATATTGACACAACTGTATATGTGCTATATGATAAGCAAAAACATAGTTATGTTGTAAGAGGTCAACGAAGATGTACTAAAAAACACCAAAAGTGTACATATTCATTTGAGTGTGAGTTTGCGAATGATTTAGTTGATTTTTTGCAATATATTATTTGTCCAGGTAGCATGGTAAATGAGACATTGTATAATTATGATAATTTGCCTTATAGTTCAAATAATTTGACATTTGATTATTTGAAAGAACAAGACCATTCAGATTACGAAATTTCAGGTTATGATGGGCAAACTCTTGCAAGAAAAAAAATGCTAAAAAAATTGAGAATGTTAAGAAACGTGTCAAATTCTTATTAGTGTGTTAAAATAATATAATTAAATTAATAATATTATATTATAATTATGAATGATACAGTATCATTACTTTTAGCAACTGCAATTTTGGCTGCTGGTGGTTTAGGTTTATACATGTATAAAAATCCAGATGAAGAGCAAGAAGGAGGAGGTGATGAAGATGGATTATTTGGTTCAGGTAATTTTTGGGGTTCAGATTCAAAAGAAGAAGATTTAGATGTAGAAGATTTAGATGAAGAAGAAATAGATGATTATGAATATAAGCCTAAATCACGTTTAAAAAAGCCAAAAACAAAAACAAAAACAAATAGAAAAACTATTGGAACAAAACGTAGATATTAAAAATAAATATAATATATTATGTTGTAAGATGATTTGTCATATTTAATTTGAGATGTATATGTAATCTTGTTTAAATTACATATTTGTCGCAACACAGTGGTAAATGAATTATATGTAAGTTTTTTTTCCAAATACTTACGTTTTGATAAATGGTAATAAGATATACAACTATTAATAAATTTAGGTATTTCTTCTTTAAACATACCTTTTTTAAAAGAGTCTGTATTAAACGTATAATATTTTTCGTTTTTTAAGCATAATATGTCAAGTAAATCAAAAATAAATTTACTAGGTATCATTGATTTAAATATTTGTGTTGACATATTAATATATAAATATAAATTTATTATTAAAAATTTTATGATTATTATGTGTAATTATAAAATTGTATTTTATTCATTGCTTAATATATTAACAAGATTATTGGTAAATAAAGAAAGTTCAATTTCATCTTCGTGAATATTATGAAAAATAGTAATATATTTGCAAATACATGGTATAATTTTATATTTTTGTTCTTCAGTAATTAGTGTTGAGTTTTTTACAAAAATAAAATAATTATCAAGAATATCCATTACAGAATAACCTTTATCGTATATTTGATAAATTAATTTAATTGCTTCAGTAAGATTTTTATTAAGAATAAATTCAGTATATTCTTCAAATATTAAAAAACTAATATTAGAGCATAATTTAACAGCTAGATTGTATGTTATTGGTTCATTGAGTAGTTTAAATTTTTCCATATAATTAATTAAAGTTTTAACAGTATTATTTGAAATATTAATAATAAAATCCTGTGCATCTTCATGAATAACAATATTTTCAATAGTTTTAATATTATTAATAATATTAATTAAATTTTCTCTCTTCAATGGTTTAATCTTAATAATTGTTAAACGCGATTGAAGACTTTCAATAACCTTTTGTATATTGCTACAAGATGATATAAAATGAACATTATGACTATATTTGTCAATGCAATTACGAAAAACTTGTTGACTTTGTTCATTTATGAAGTCAATATCATCAAGAATAATAATTTTTTTTTTATTTTTAATATTAGAACAAGTTTGACAGAAAGTTTTAACATCAGTTCTATAATAATTAATTCCTTGTTCCTTAAGACTGTTTATGTATAGGATATTTTCTTCATACTCTTTAGGCTTATATCCCTGATAATATTCTCTTATTAAAGAATTTAAGAGAGAAGTTTTACCAGATGCCATGTCTCCAATAAGTAAAATATTAATATTATCAATTAAAATAAATGTTTTTAGCATTTGAATAACTTCATGATCGCCTCCAAAATCTTTAAAAAATAAAGGTTGATATTTATGAATAAACAATTTATCTTCAGTTGTCATTATTAATAATATACGTAAATAATTGTTTAAGTATATCTTTGAGTATAATATTAATGACTGATAATTTTTATAATATTTTAGGTATAAGTAAAAGTGCAACAAAAGATGAAATCAAAAAGGCTTATAGAAGTTTACAAATGAAATACCATCCTGATAAAAATCAAAATAGTCAAGAATCAGTTGTTATGACACAAAAAATAAATGAGGCTTATGAAACATTAAGTGATGATAGTAAAAAACAAGAATATGACAATCCGAATCCATTTATGAGAATGAACGCTCAACAAGAAGGTAGTGAAATGCCAATGGATGATATTTTCAAAATGTTTTTTGGAGGTCAAGGAAATCCATTTGGAGGTCAAGGAAATCCATTTGGTGGAATGGGTGGTTTTCCAGGAATGCCTCCTGGTGCAAAAGTTCATGTATTTCATGGTGGTCCAATGGGATTTCAGCAAGCAATATCAAAACCTGTACCTATTATGAAGACAATTAATATAAATATGGAGCAAGTGTTGACAGGTGCTTCAATTCCTGTAGACATAGAGAGATGGATAATAGAAAATGGAATTAAGGTTTCTGAAAAAGAAACAATTTATGTTACAATTCCTGAAGGAATAGATGACAATGAAATAATAATTTTAAGAGATAAAGGAAATATTCTTAACGAAAATATTAAAGGTGATGTAAAAATTTTTGTAACAATAACAAATGAATCAGTATTCAAACGGTCAGGATTAGATTTATTATTAAATAAAAACATAACATTAAAAGAAGCCTTATGTGGATTTTCATTTGAAATTAAGTATTTAAATGGAAAAAGTTATACATTAAATAATAATAAGGGAAATATAATTTGTCCTGATTATAAAAAAGTATATTTAGGTATGGGATTAACTAGAGGTGAACATAAAGGTAATATGATTATACATTTTCATGTAGATTTTCCAGAAAAATTAACGGAAGAACAGATTACAAAATTAGAAGAAATTCTTTAAATATATTTTAAAAACAATTTAAAGACATATATTATATATAATATGGTGGGATAGAAGCAACCAAATAGTGTTCGATAAGTTTAATCAAAATTATACTTATGAGGTGTTTCCCGAACAAGTTCTGTTGTCAGATAGAACATTTAGTTATTAAAAATAATAGGTCCGTAAATGTAGTGTGTTGAATTAAAATAACAGATGTTGTTTTATTTGAGTTTCCTATAATATTATGAACTTTCACCATATGTATTTACTTCAAAAGGCGATAAAGTTCATCAGAGTGGTTAACATAAGTCCAAGAGTAAAAAGGTACATCAATGGTTTAGTTTCAGACATTGTAGATTCTTATTGAATCATCGTTTTATTTAACCCTTCATATACAATTATTGATAATTAACTATTTATTGTGTTAATATGGTTGGAAAAATCCAATCATGTTGATACAATAATTAAGACTTCTATTCTACCATAACAATGCGTCTGTAAGCTAGTGGTAAACTTTCTGTTTTCCAAGCAGAATTCCCGTGTTCGATTCGCGGTAGACGCATTTAAACGCTTCTTTAGCTTAGTGGTAGAGCACCAGTCTTGTAAACTGGAGGTCGTGAGTTCAATTCTCACAGGAAGCTAATTTTATAATTAAATATTTTAGAATACTTAATTATAATTCACATTGAAATATCAAATTATTATATCTTTACCATATATAAAAATGGCAGGCAGACCTCGCAGAATTAGAAGTATTCAATCTTATGTCAATCATATTGATAATAATACATTTTCAGGACCAATGAAAATGGGAACAGCACCAAGCATAGGTGTAACTAGAAATTATTGGTATAATTATGTTACGCAATGCAACACAAATCCAAATGCAGTCAAGAAAAGCTATAATAATATGGTTTTCTTAAATATTAATTCGGCAAGAACACCTGTCAGCGCGGGATTTAGACCAACTACAAATTATAATTATTCATATAATGCACCACCTGGTACACAATTTTATGATGCCAATTCTAAATTTGATAATCATTATTACAGACCTTATTTAGGACAACCATCAACAGATGGTAAAACATTAGTTTCACAACATATGACTGGATTTACATCTAAATAATTATTTAACAGGCAGAGGAGGATAAGGAAAAAAACCATTTGGATTTCCTGTATAATTATCATATCTTCCTAAGTAATTATAAAATGGTCCACATTGACTATTACCTCCACCACAAACAGATGCGAGTCTATTTTTAGCTCGACGATTTGCAATACTAGAAGCTCCTACACCTCCTGAACCAGGTTTAAATTTATTATATAAATAAGTAGAATTATTACAAGTTGTATTACCACCAGGTCCCATTTTAGTGCTTCTTTTTCCTCCAACACCAAGGTTTTTCTTATATAAAAATCCAGGAAAATTTGTGCTATTTCCATACCAAAAATTTCCATTTGAATTACTTCCAGAACCAAAAACTGACATTTATATAATTAATAAATAATTTAATTTATTATATAAATAATTCTTTGTTTACTAGTTCTGTATCTTTTTGCTTCTGTATTCTTTTATTTTCTTTATATTGTTCTCTTCTTTTCTTTGCATGTTCTTGTTTAATTAGTTCATTTTCTACTTTCTGTTCATCTGTTTCTTGTTCTTTTTCTAATTGTTTAAGTTGTTTCTGTTGAGCTGTTTTAATTTTTCGTTTTTCCTTCAAACCCTCTTTGTTTTTTGAAAACCATTCTTTTTGCGATTCACGACATTTTTCTTTATTCTTATCTCTATATGCTTTTGTTTGTTCTCTAAGTTTTTCTTTGTTTTCTTCTCTATATTTTTTCATTTGTTCTGCAATAATGTCTTTATGTTCTTCCTTATATTGTTTACATTGTTCTTTACACCCTTGGTAATTTAAAACGCCGTTTTCACGACATTAAAAAAAATCAAGTTAGTAATGGCGAATCGCACGCCTTTGCACGCTTATCACTCTTGCGAGGTTTCACGGCAATTTTTTCTGGTCTAAAACATACTGGTCTTTCTTCTCCTCTATATTGATTGAGAAGCAATCCTAATATGTTTTTGGAAGCATTAATGTCCCTATCCATACAGCATAATTTGCACTCGTTGTGTTTGCAACGGATTACACTATGGATATTAGTCATTTTTGCTATGGGTTCAAAAACTCCCATATTTTTTCGTTGAATACGATTACGATACAATACAATTTCTTTATTACACGAAGAACACGTTTTGCTGGTTTTGTATTCATCTATATCAACTACCTTACAATACCTACGAAGTTCCTTTTTCAAACGTAAAATAGGCGTAGTTGGGTGAGATTTTACTAACCCATGTTGTTGTGAGTAATCACCGAAACCTACTAATGTTTTCACATGTTTTGTTTTTTTGGTTACACCGCTTATGCGTTCACATATTTTTGCTAATGTTGCTTTGCTTCTACAATAAGAAGTGAAGTTCAAATTACGGAAACCCTTTTCTATATGAAACTCTGTAAATGTTCGCAATCGTGGAAATACATATTTGAAATATTCCTTCATTACACTTGTTTTACTGGTTTTTATAGTAGGTATAAGTTTCCATTCTTCATAATGTTCCCATCTTTTATACCAGTTTTCTCGTTTCTTACAAGCAGAAATCATTTTACTTTTGTGTCTGTATTCTCTGGTGGATACTTGAATAACTTTATCATTTGTATCATAAGAAGTAATCAATGCCCTTATTCCAGGGTCTATCCCTAAAAAGTTATCGTATTGTTGCTCGGTATATTGAGTTGCTGTTTTTTCTGGTTTTACAGGTTTTCGCATTTGCAACACTACGCTTTTACCATCTGTTAGAATAGTAAATCCAAACTTTTTATTTTTTGTTTCATATTTTGTAATATTGAATAATTCTTTCCAATAATCACTACTATTCTCCGCAAACTTTTTCACATCTAAACCGCTATCAATATTATTATTAGCACATTTTAGTTCATTCGCAATATATTTGAGTGTATTTTCTAACCCAGCATTACAAATAGTTATATGCGATTGTGTGAATCCGTGCTTATGTGGTAATAAAGTGAATGTTCTTACTCCTTTTGTTTCTGGATATTTTTCAAACTCCTTCAAAATAGAATAATAAATCTTAACAAAATGATTAGAATGTTTCACTATATTTGATTCGGTTGGTGTGTATTTTAACCATTCACGCATATACAAAATAAATGTATTTTTGCCCTCATACTTTACTTCATAAATATCCTTTAACCAATGATACACGACAGCATTATCGGTTTCACCAGTTCGTAGTTTCAAATATTTACGAAAACGATTATAAAAGTTCAATTTCAAATGATTATTCGTCATTGTAAGTTGTAATTTATTCAAATTAGTAATGTATCCTAAACACAAATAATCACGTGCAGGTAAAGCATCAGTTATATACTCTTTCATTTGTGAAAAACTTTCATATAATTCGGTTGTTGTATCCGTAGTGTCCTTCGTGTATTTTAGTCGTGAAACCATACAACACGCTTGATATAAAAGATTTTGTTTTATTTCTGGTAAAGGTTTATTTTCTTCCAACAACCTTGTAAAATGATAGTTTAACAATTTATATGATAAGAAACTGATAGTGTTAATCTTCGGTAAAATGTCTTCTACAATCGTATCTGCTAAAAGATTATTTTTGCAAAATGATTTCCATGAACTTTTGATACATGTAAAATCTGTATTTTTATTGTCTTCCTTACGCTGTTTCACGTCATCTCTAACAACTTTAACTTTTGGGATGTTTTCGTCCTTCTTCCTTTTCACCATCCTATATTATACCTAAAGATTTTATTTTTAAGTTATTTGACTTATAAATAAAATTACTCATTTATTCCTAAATATTTTATATTTTGTAGTTGATGTATATTTTCCATCGTTCAAACTTGTAATTAATGACGTCCCTTCAAAAGTATAGTTTTGCATTCGTAGTATTCCACGAATAATATTAATATAAGGGCGATTACATGTTGCTGTTGGTTTATATGGTGCTAAACAACTTACAGCAAAATACTTCTTAATTTCATCTTTCATATCTAATATTTTATTTTGCTTTTCTACATCTTTTTCTAAATCACACAATAAAATAGAATTATTTTCATCTAACTCTAATATGCTTACGAGTTTATTACATATTTCTTCTCTTTCTGTATAATATTTTATAGATAGTTTTTCACGCATTTTTTAGTTATACTACATTATAATAATATAATGTTTTTATTACGTTTCTAATTTTTTATATTTTTTTAATTTTCTTCTACGTGTAGATTGTTGTGATGGTAATTTGAATTGCTCCTTATCAAAAGCATAATTAAAATAATTTTTATAATTTTCTGGTTTGATTTTTGCTATTGCGTTTTCAACTGATTTATTCAATTCATTATAACGTAATACGCTTTTATTTTGTTTGATATAATGTTTGAGTTCATTGAACCACATTTCAATAGGATTTGTAGATGGGGTATATGGAACCGAATGTAAATATTTATTACCACTTTGTTCTATCGCATTCCATACGTAATTATTTCTATGTCCTCCCGCATTATCCATAAGTATAAGTTGGTCTTTATATTTACTAAATATGTATTCTTTCATAAACTCAACCAATCTTTCTTTATTCATTGCACCTTTTTCAAACATCGTCCAACCAATACATTTTGAGTTGCTTATTGCAACTAATAATGTGTATTTACGAAACATAAACGTATCGGTTGTTTTGAATATACATCGCTTACCTAATTCGCACCGTGAATACTCATTCATCATAACTGGTCGTATCGCAGTTTCATCAATACTAATAATTTTATGTAGAGGATATTTGCGTATTTCGGTATAGAACTTAGTCATTTCAGTTTGTTTATCAATTGGATTATTATAACGAATAACTGGAAAATGATTATGTCTTGTTCGTTTTCGTGTTTTATTATTATCACGAAGAATATTACTAAGTTGTCTTGCTGAAATATCCAGAGTTTTATGTCGTTTTTGCAATTGATATTGTAATTCATTCATTGTAATCTGTTCGTTTTGTTTTAGCAATTGTAATGCATCTTTGACTTGTTCTTGTGTAATTTTATAAGATAATGCTGGTCGGTTGTTTCGTGTTATATTATGTTGATTATTGTATTTATCAATCCATCGTTTCAAACTTCTTTCGTTACACTTGAATATTTTACATGTATTCACAAATGAACTATTATTTTCTAAATGATACTTAACCGCAAAAATTTTATAATCTTCGCTTTTATGTGGGGCATTTTACTATATTATATTGTGAATAAATATAATAAAAAAACGGCGTTTTAAATTACCAAGGGTGTAAGCAATTCCTTATTATTTTCTCTATATTTCTATGTGATTGCATTTTTTGTTGCTTTTCTCTCGTCTTCAGTGATAAATGCACTAACTGAATTCAAATTTGCGTTGTATTCTTCAATTAATTCTTGTTCTCTCATTCTTGCTTCTAACTTTGTTTTGCAAAGTATTTTTTCAATTTCAATCATTTCCCATTCATCCCATCCACCATTATTTCTAATCGCTTCATAATGTTTCAAATGATAATGCTTTTTGTCTGTTTCACACGTTGTATTTATAATATGTTGACTTTTCTTTTTGTAAAATTATTTGTTTGTCCAATATAACAATGATTTAGTTTTTTATTTTTAGGACAAATCTTATACATTGTCACAATCATCTTTTC
>Ga0247841_10009192_pt1 | contig 13919 bp, 12 predicted proteins | sample LaCruzMarch2015__2_FD_192410 | JGI IMG/M metagenome (GOLD analysis project Ga0247841, IMG submission 192410) | Freshwater microbial communities from meromictic Lake La Cruz, Castile-La Mancha, Spain - LaCruzMarch2015_18m | ecosystem: Environmental > Aquatic > Freshwater > Lake | place: Spain...
AGGAACCATTGCCTTCAATATCATGGTCGGGTTTATTTTTATATACCTGATTGCCCGAATCGTTAAAATGCTTGGTATGAGCTTGCTTTCTACTATATTAGGCCAGTTTATTGGCGTAGGGGTAATTGCTTTGCTGATCATATTTCAACAGGAAATCAGGAAGTTTCTCCTGATCATTGGTCAAAGAAATATTTTTACCACTACCCGGTTGACATTGTCTAATTTTCTTCCCTGGCGTTGGGAAATAAACAGGTCTTTAAAATTGAATTATGATGAAATTATTAAAGCCTGTATTGAGTTGAGCAGAACCCGTACCGGAGCATTAATAGCGATCAGCAGATCAACTTTGCTCGATCCTTATGTCGCAACTGGAACATTAATTGAAGCTAATATTTCCGCCAAACTGATCTGTAATATTTTCTTTAAGAATAGCCCGCTGCATGATGGCGCGATTATAATCGCCAGGAATAAAATCAAAGCAGCCGCATGTATTTTACCTGTATCGGAAAACCAACATTTGCCTGATAATCTTGGTTTAAGACATAGAGCAGCGGTTGGACTTTCAGAAAATACAGATGCCATAGTTATCGTTGTTTCTGAAGAGAAATCTACCATTTCGGTCGTAAATAACGGTGAATTGTTGTTTGATACCAAAATTGAGCGATTGAATGAAATACTTGAGAAAAGCTTTATGTAATAATTTGATAAAAGAAACATTTTAACAATAAGCACTACTCTAACCCCTTCTCCCAAAGGAGAAGGGGCATGGGTTGAGGTGAAATTTAAATATATGACTAAAAAACGATTCTTATATCTTACAATAATTCTATTACATACAGTTGGAAGTGTATCAGGTCAGACGAAGATGGATAGTTTATATTATTTTTCCATTTCTGCCGGATTAAATATGTCTAAAAATATTGACATTGATAGTATTACATCTGGAACCTATTTGCCTTATTTCGGATTGATCGTAAACAAAGATTTAAATTCAAAATTTGTATTTGGTGGTGGCCTGATGTATTCCATGAAAGGGTCTAATATTTATTCTGTTTTAAATAGCTATAGGTTTCAATATTTTGATGTTCATGCTTTATTAAAGTACAAAATGTCGAAAAACCTGAATATTTTCGCAGGTATTGAACCATCATTTCTGATAAAAGCGACAAGAAAGATAGCCGATGAAGTTAAAAATAAAACGAACAGCTTTGATAAATGGGAACTGAATATCCCTATTGGCGTTGAATTCGCTTTTCAAAAGAACTGGTTTCTCAGTTTAAAATATGATATTCCCAATCCCAAATGTAAATACAATAATATTCGATTGGGGTTGAATGTTTATCTAAGTCCGGATTTATCTACCAGTAAAATCAAAACCAGGAAATCAACCGCAATTACGGATATCCTGACATTAAAAGAAGGGGCACTGTTTGTGAGATTATCGTCATCGGGAAACAAAATCAAATATTATACGAAAGTTGGGAATTTAGAAGAAGCGCAGCATATTAAAAATCAGCAGGATTCAATTAATAAGTTAATCATTCGTGCATTCAGAAATAATTTCAAATTTTGCCCGGTTTATTTCTTCATCGCTGAAAATTCCGACCTGATCAGGTCAAGAAAATTTGATGGGGTTTTTATAAATGACAGTTTGAAACAGGATTCATCCTTTAAACCACAGGTAGAAAAATTTTATACCGCAGAATTTGGTACGTTGGAATCAGGAGAAAGGGTTGTAGAAGATGGATCTGATTCATTGCCTATTAGCTACAGGGAAAATGGAAGTAATTTAGGGGTTTATGCGCTAAGGATAATGGATTCCAATTTTATACAACTCGAAGATCCTTTTCCATATTATGTTAAAGTATATGATTTTATGGCAAGGCGTTCTTATAATGAAATTGTTTTTCTTATGAACAAAAGGCTTTTTAGTTACTATAAGAAATAATTGAAAAATACAAAAAAAAATAATTCAGTAAAATTCAATGGATTGAAGATAAATGAAATTTAAAGTACTATGAGACTTAGCTTTTTAATTATTTTAGTATTGACGTTTTCTAATTCGTTTGGCCAAGATTCTTTTTCTATTAACTTAAAAAATAAAATTAATTGTAATAAAATTTTTTATAAATCAAATGATTATGCAATAGGAATTGATAGTTTTAATCACATAGATAGAGGTTGTTTTAAACAAAAACTTTGGAGGGATATAAAAGCAAATAAAGGTGATACAGTTTGGTTAAATAATTATTTTAGAATTTGTAATAGAGAAATTCGAATTAATAATTTTCAATCTCAATTAATGAATTATTTAATATACTCTTGTGATTATGTTCTTTATCTGAAAGAAAATAGATCTTTAACAAGTATGCAATTAATTTCTAAAAATGATAATAATATAATTACTTATTCTTTTATTGATATTATAAACGGAAAACAATTTTTCAACATTGCCATTTTTATCATGTTATCACATTTTTAAAATTTAATAAACCTGCCCCAATTTTGGTTTGCATTTAACTAGGATTGCTTTTTATCAAAGGAAAGGGTGAATTTTATGCAAATATATTTATTAATAATTTAACTCCATCAGTAGCCATATGTCGATCAAAATTAATGACAATTTTCTATGAATCACAAAAATAAAATATTGGTTTTGTCTTTTCTGATCGTATTTTTTGCTTCATGCAATGGTTACCAGAAGATTGGCAAAGCGATGGATAATCCGGAGAAAGCCAGGACACTGAACCTGAGTTATTGTTTTATGAACGATCTTCCACCGGATATAGGGAAACTGACAAACCTGAAAGAACTGAATTTATTTAAAAACAATCTGACGGTTCTCTCACCTGAAATTGGCAAACTACAAAGCCTTGAAAGGCTTATTCTTAGTTGTAATAACTTAAAGACATTGCCACCTGAAATTGGAAAACTCGTTAATCTTAAAGAACTTTCGCTGCAATACAACGATTTGGATAGTTTGCCCAAAGAGATTGGAAATCTCCAAAAACTGGAAGTATTAAAGCTGAATATGAACAACCTGAAGAAGTTTCCTGTCGAGATTTGCCAGTTGAAAAACCTGAAATGCCTGTATCTTGAATACAATCAAATTGATTCCCTGCCACCAGACATTGGTCAATTAAAAAACCTGGAATACTTTTATATTGGTAAAAACAGGTTAAATGATTTACCTAAAGAGCTATGCAATATGACTCATTTGTTTGAGCTGAATGTGGCTAAAAGCGGTGTTATGCTCCGTATTCCGGAGGGCGTATGCTTTCTCCCTAATATCGCCACCATTTACATTGATGCCACCACGATTCTTCCTGGTTGTTTGGGAAGAATAAGGGTTACAAGTATCAGGGTGGTTATGTTGGATTGAAAATATTATTCAGAATCCAAACTTCAATTGCTCATAATTTTCATATAACCTGAAGCTTTTCCGGTGATAAGGGGTGATACCATGTTTTATAATGGCTTCGCGGTGAAAAGCAGTAGGGTAGCCTTTGTTTTTCCCCCAGTTATAAACGGGAAATTCATCATGCAAGTTTTTCATCAGCCTGTCGCGCCATGTTTTGGCAAGTACCGATGCAGCCGCAATAGAAAAATAAATTGAATCACCTTTGATGATACATTTATAATTAATGTCTAATGTGGTTTTAAAACGGTTCCCATCGATGAGTAATAAACGGGGCTTAATTTTTAAGTCTATAATGGCTAATTCCATTGCCCTGAAAGAAGCATTCAAAATATTGATTTCATCAATTTCGTTGTTATCAACTAGCCCGATCGCATAAGCCACAGCCTCATTTCTGATCATAATCTCCAGTTCGTCGCGCTGTTTTGCCGTAAGTTGCTTTGAGTCAGTCAGCAGGGGATGAGTAAAATCTTTTTTCAATATCACTGAAGCGGCTACGACAGGACCGGCAAGGCAGCCTCTCCCGGCTTCATCTACTCCTGCTTCAATAAGATCTGGTGTATGATATGAAAATAGTTTGCTCAAATGGAATGATAATTAAAGTGTAAAATTACAAAATTATTGATTCTGGTTTATTTCACAACGATGGAAAAAAAATATTTATTATGATGAAAAACACCTCATCCCCCAGCCCCTTCTCCCGAGGGAGAAGGGGAGTCTGACCCTTTTCATTTATAGTGCAAAGCAATGATGTTTATATATAAAAATTGGTTTTTTTATAAATTTGCTATATGGAATATATTAAAAATACGTACCTCCTGAACCCCTTTTCCCTCGGGAGAAGGGATGAGGTGAAATTTAAACAGAAGAGAACTATAAATAAACAAATAAATGACAGAAAGTTGCAACTGGCCAGGAAATGACCCTTTGATGATCAAATATCATGATACCGAATGGGGTGTACCATTACATGATGACAGGAAATTATTTGAATTTATTGTCCTTGATAGCTTTCAGGCAGGTCTGAGCTGGAAAACCATTCTTTACAAACGGGAAAACTTCAGGAAGGCATTTGACAATTTTGATCCTGAAAAAATTGCACAATATAACCAGGCAAAGATTGATGCTTTAATGTCAGATGCCGGTATCATCAGGAATAAGTTGAAGATCCATGCCACCATAACCAATGCCCAGGCCTTTTTGAAGATAAAAGAGGAAACAGGGAGTTTTGATCAATATATCTGGCAATTCACCAATGGGAAAACCATTCACAACCAATGGAAGTCGTTAAGTGAAATACCACCCAGAACAATTGAATCGGATCTGATGAGCAAAGATTTAAAAAAACGAGGATTCAAATTTGCCGGTACAACCATTTGTTATGCTTTTATGCAGGCAGCAGGAATGGTGAACGACCATATGGAAGGTTGTTTCAGGTATCGGGAAATTGGTTTTCTGTGAAGGTATAAATTTCTGCATTTTAATAAGCCCCAAGCTCCAAATTCCAAGAACCAAATCCCAAGACGCACAGATAAGCCTGTCATGTCATGCGGGGAGCCTTTTTGTTATTACTGACTTATGCGAATCAAGAGTAGAAAAATCATTCGCAAATTCAGAAAGCCCTGAAAGGGCTGGATCTGAATAACCGTGGGTGTAGCCCACGGTAGTAAAGCCCCCACAACACCCAGCCCCAAAGCGGGCTGAACCTGTTTTTCGCCGTTCAACCACTTCGCGGCTGAAGACAAAAGATAGTCAATTCCTTGGGTTAACACCCACGGTTATTGAGATTTAGCCACTTCGTGGCAATCATATTCAACTCTTGATTCGCATGACTTATTAAAAAAGCATTATTTTATTCTGATTTATGAATAATTTCTTTGCTTCAATACGATATCCGTACGGTCTTCAATCGACCGAGCTAATAAAACCTCACCCGTTTCATTAACTTAAACCTCGCAGGTTTAAATAAGTTAAATCGTACAAATATTGAAATTTCAATACTTTAAGTTAATAAACCTGCGAGGTTTTTCTGGCCGAATGACCACCGAATGACCACCACATGGCAATTGAATACCTATTACCCCAAGTCTTAACATTCCCTTAACACAAGCTTAACATAACCTTAAACTGTTCTTAATATTCTGTTAATACGATAGCCTGAATTTTGTTGGTGAATAAAAAACCAAGAAAAACTGATCTATGAAGCAAAGTAAAACACAATTAATGATTTTCGCAACTTTGATTGCGAGTATGCTCTTTTCATCTGTTTATGCCCAGGAAATCCAGCTATCTAAAGAAGACAGCCTGGGAAACGTTTTAAATGATGTGAAAAGTGATGTTGATGCATTAAAAAAATTAAAAATCACCGGATATATTCAAGCGCAATGGCAGTTAGCCGATACAGCAGGAGCAGCTTCATTTGCCGGTGGAAATTTTCCTGCCACTTCCGACAATCGTTTTGTTCTTAGAAGAGGCCGGATCAAATTTTTATATGGTAATGATTATAACCAATTCGTCATGCAGTTTGATGTTACGCAAGGTGGGTTTGCTACCAAAGATATTTATCTGAAACTTACCGATCCTTTCATCAATGCCTTCAGCCTTACCGGTGGGGTATTTAACAGGCCTTTTGGTTATGAAATAGCTTTTTCTTCCAAAGACCGTGAATCTCCTGAAAGAGCAAGGTTTATGCAAACACTTTTTCCAGGAGAAAGGGATCTTGGAGCACAAATCTCTTTTAATCCTCCGAAAACATCAAAATTCAATTTTTTCCACCTGGATGCCGGATTGTTCACCGGTAACGGTATAAACCCCGAATTCGATAGCAAAAAAGACATTATTGGTCATCTCTGGATAAGCAAAAGCACGACATCCGAAAAAATTAAATATGGTTTGGGCTTTTCATATTATAATGGTTTCGTTTTCCAGGGGAACAAGTATGTTTATAAAATGAGCGATCTTGGTGGAAATGTCAAAGGTTTTATGGTTGATTCAACAACCACCAATAAAAACAGCTTTACTGCGAGACAATATATAGGTGTAGATGGACAGTTTAGTATTGAAACTCCTGCGGGTATATCAACACTGAGAGGAGAATATGTGACAGGAACCCAGCCGGGTTCACCAACTACTACTAACAGCCCTACCAATACGTTACCGAATTACGATACTTATATCCGTAAATTCAATGCCGTTTATGTATATTTTGTGCAGTCTATCTTTCAGACCAAACACAAGATAGTCGTTAAATATGACTATTATGACCCCAATACCGAGGTTTCCGGAACAGATTTGAATGCAACCAATAATGGCATCAAAACAAAACTAGCTGCTCCGGATATTAAATACTCAACTATTGGATTAGGTTATATTTATCATTTCGATAATAACCTGAAATTTACCGTATATTATGATATGGTTACGAATGAATCTACCCAAATTGCCAAATATACCGGCGATTTGAAAGACAATGTCTGGACAATCAGAATACAATATAAATTTTAATTAAAATATTATTTAATCAATTAATAACAAAAAGATGAAAAAGAAAGTTTTATTATCAATGGTAGTTATCGCTTTAATGGCTTTTACAATACCAACTGCTGTTGTAGTGAAGATCAAGGGAAGTGATACATTATTACCATTAGCACAGAAATGGGCAGAGGTTTTTATGAAAAAGAATCCCGGATCATCAATTACCGTGACCGGTGGTGGCAGTGGGGTTGGAATTGCTGCTTTATTAGCTGGCACAACCGATATTGCCACATCCTCCAGAAAAATGAAAATGGATGAAAAATTGAAATTGCAAGATGCAGGGAAAGCCTATAAAGAGGTGATAGTTGCTTACGATGCACTTTCGGTCATAGTGAATCCTAAGAATACCGTAAAAAAACTTACCAGAGAGCAAATTGAAGCTATCTATACAGGTAAATACACCAACTGGAGCCAGTTAGGTGGGGAAAACATGAAGATCATTGCCTATTCAAGGGAATCAAGTTCAGGAACTTTCGAATTCTTTAAGGAACATGTATTGAATAAAAAGAATTTTGCCTCGTCCTGTTTAATGATGCCTGCAACAGGTGCGATTGTTCAATCAGTCAGCCAAACCAAAGGAGCCATCGGCTACATAGGTTTAGCCTACTCGAATAACTCAGTATATTCATTGAACATTTCTTATGATAAGGGAAAAACTTTCATTGAACCCAATATGGCCAATGCAAAAAACAAAAAATATCCGATTATCAGGCCTTTGTTTTTTTATTACTCAACCAAAATCGAAAAAAACATGAAACCTTTTATTGATTTTGTTTTATCTGCTGATGGCCAAGCTATTGTTGAGAAGATTGGTTATGTACCAATATCCAAATAATTGAAATAGAATATAATGAAATGCAGAACAAAAAAGTAAGAAGTGGGGTTGAAAGAGGAATTAAAGTAATTCTGACCATGAGTGCTACGTTCACCAGTTTGGCCGTAGTGCTTATTGTCGTTTTTCTTTTCAGGGAAGGCATTTCTCTTTTCAGGGAGAAACCCATTGAAAAAGGGTTTGTCATTGCCGTGAACAAAAGCAATCCGGTGAAGACCATTAAACCTGCCAAAGTAAAAAAAATATTTGATGGCCAGATCACAAACTGGAAAGAAGCAGGCGGAAAAGATGTTGAGATCAAGCTTTTCACCATCAATGATTTGGAGCAATACTTTACGGAGGAAGAACTTGGCGATAATTTTGTAAATCTGCCAGTGAAAATAAATGAACTTCTCAGTAAAGAACCAGGGCTATTAGCTTATATTCCTGAAAAATACATTTCTAAAAACTTCGAGGGAACCCGATTGGAAGTCAAAAATGTGGGTGTGATGGGTTTTCTTTTAGGTAAAGAATGGTTCCCGACGACAGAGCCGATTGCTTTGTTTGGTATTTTGCCGATGATTTTGGGAACATTGATAATTACCCTGGGTGCTATACTTTTTGCCTTACCGCTTGGCCTGGCAACTGCCATTTATATGTCGGAAGTGGCCAATTACAGAATCAGGAACCTGCTTAAACCGGTTATTGAATTGCTTGCCGGCATACCTTCTGTGGTGTATGGTTTTTTCGGGCTGGTTATCATCGTTCCACTGATTCAGAAATCATTCAACCTGCCTGTAGGAGAATCGGGGTTGGCGGGAAGTATTATTTTGGCAATTATGATACTTCCTACGATCATTACGATTTCTGAAGATGCCCTTAAAAACTGCCCGAATTCAATGAGAGAAGCCAGCCTGGCACTTGGTGCTACCAAATGGCAGACCATCTGGCGTGTTGTTTTACCTTATTCAAGGTCGGGAATTACTGCCGCAATAATACTGGGAATAGGCAGGGCTTTTGGTGAAACGATGGCTGTGCTGATGGTTACGGGAAATGCTGCCATTATACCTCATTCATTCTTAGAACCTATGCGCACGATTACGGCAACTATTGCTGCCGAACTTGGAGAAGCACCCCAGGGAGGTATGCATTACCAGGCTTTGTTTGCCTTAGGATGTATATTGTTTATTATTACATTTCTTACAAACATGGTAGTGGAATGGGCATCGCTCCAAAAAAGGCAGTATAAATGAAATTAATTGACGGAATTTTGATACAATGGAAAATAATATTTATTAAATTGTTAAACACCTCATCCCCCAGCCCCTTCTCCCAAGGGAGAAGGGGAGTCGGGTCGTGGTCATTAAAAGGATGAACAATGAAGAAAAAAATAAACAAGCACTTTTCAAAAATGTGATAAGAGAATTATTTTAACAAGAAGTACCGCTCTAACCCCTTCTCCCTTGGGAGAAGGGGCAGGGGATGAGGTGAAATTAAAACATATGAATATTGGAACAAAAAAACGAATTACTCAAAAAACTGTATTCTGGATTCTTAGGCTATTCAGTGGCAGTGTAGTGTTAATTCTTTTTATCATTCTTGCTTTTATTCTGATCAAAGGGTTTTCAGTGATAAGCTGGAAATTTCTGACGACCATGCCTACAGAAGGAATGACCCAGGGAGGTATTTTGCCTGCGATTGTTGGAACACTTTGCCTGGTCGCAGGAAGCATGATCATAGCCTTTCCGATTGGGGTAATGTCTGCTATATATCTCAATGAATATGCGACCAACAGAAGATTCAAAAATTTTATTCGCATGATGACAAATAATCTGGGTGGTGTACCTTCCATTGTTTTTGGTCTTTTTGGCATGGCTCTTTTTGTCAATAAGCTTAAGTTTGGAGATTCTATCATTGCAGGGTCTTTTACACTCGGGCTTCTTGCACTGCCGGTTATCATCAGAACTACCGAAGAAGCATTGTTGGCTGTGGATGATAGTTTCAGGCATGCCAGTCTGGCTTTGGGTGCATCCAAATGGCAAACAACAAGAAAAGTGGTGCTACCTATTGCATTTCCCAATATCATTACCGGAATGATACTTTCTATTGGCAGAGTTTCGGGAGAAACCGCCCCTATCCTTTTTACGGCTGCTGCCTATTTTCTGCCTAAATTACCACATAGTGTTTCCGACCAGGTGATGGCATTACCTTATCATTTATATGTGTTGACAACCAGTGGAACAAATATAGAAGCCTCCCGTCCAATGGCTTATGGTACAGCACTGGTATTAATTTTTTTGGTGCTCATGGCCAACATTGGTGCGAATTTTATCCGAAGACATTATAATAAAAAATTTAAACTGAACTAAATGGCACTTATTGAAGTAAAAGATCTGGATGTTTATTACAAAGATGTCCATGCGCTGAAAAAAGTTACGCTTGATATTCAAGAAAAAACGGTTAGTGCTTTTATGGGTCCATCAGGATGCGGAAAATCCACATTTCTTAGGGTTTTCAACAGGATGAACGAGTTGATAGAAGGTTGTAGAACTACCGGTTCTGTGAAAGTTGATGGTAGGGATATATATGAAAAACAGGTACAGGTAGATGAATTAAGAAAAAAAGTGGGAATGGTTTTTCAGAAACCTAATCCTTTTCCCATGTCGGTTTATGAAAATGTGGCTTATGGATTGCGGGTAAATGGTATTACGGATAGTAAATATATACATGAAGCGGTTGAGGATGCGATAAAACAAGCGGCCTTATGGGATGAGGTAAAAGATTCTCTGAAAAAATCGGCCCTGGAACTTTCCGGTGGGCAGCAGCAAAGGCTTTGTATTGCCCGTGCCATCGTGATAAAACCTTCGATCATACTAATGGATGAACCTACTTCTGCGCTGGATCCGATATCTTCGGCAAAAATCGAAGAACTGATGTTTGATCTTAAAAACAAATATACCATTACGATTGTCACCCATAATATACAACAAGCAGCAAGAATCAGCGATAGCACAGCTTTTTTCTATATGGGCGATCTTGTTGAATATGGTAAAACAAGAGATATTTTTACTAATCCTAAAAATGAAAGAACACAGAATTATATAACCGGTAGGTTTGGATGAACACCCAAAATTTCAAATACCAAATTCCAAGTCCCAAATTCCAAAGGGGGCTAATCGAATGGCAAGGTCAAACAGATGACTTGAGCGGTTTGGAATTTGGATCTTGGAATTTGGAATTTGGGGCTTTAATAGAAAGGATGTAAATCGCACAGTTCGAAGTATAAGCTTCTTTGTAAGTAAATAATAAAAATTAAAAAAACTATGACACCAAACATGACGCATCTGGAATCAGAACTTCAGCATCTTAAAGTTGGAATAATGGAAATGTGGGCAATCGTAATCAGCCAGATAGAAAAGTCTAAAACTGCTTTATTAAAAGTGGATAAAGATATGGCCAGAGAAATAAAGATCACCGAGAAAAGAGTTGATAGTTATGAACTAAAAATTGATACGGATTGTGAAAATATACTTGCGCTTTATGCACCTGTGGCAATTGATCTTAGGTTTGTATTGTCGGTGTTGAAGATCAACTACAACCTGGAACGAATCGGAGATTATGCAGATGGCATTGCACAAATTATCGAAGGGTTAGATAAACCCTTTAAAACAGAACATTTCAAAGAAACGAAAATACTTGAAATGTTTGATATTTGTGTGTCTATTATGTCGGATACATTGCTGGCATTTGAAAAAGAAGATTCCCAACTTGGCCGTTCAATCCTGAAAAGGGACGAAGAATTGGATAAAATCAATGAAACAGCCCATATTGCAGTTGGTGAATTGATCATAAATATGCCCGATTATGCGCATCATAGTTTGGCGCTGTTTTCGATTATCAGGAAGCTGGAAAGGGCAGGAGATCATACTCAGAATATTGCCGAAGAACTGATATTTTTCATGGAAGCAAAGGTGCTTAAACACAAAGGCAAGGTGCACAGTAAAAGGAACATTGGGTAGAGCGTGTGGGATGGGGAGATATATTTTTACAACAGGTTACATATTATAATGATCAATTAAATGCAAAGAACAAAAATACTTATTGTTGATGATGAGCCGGATATACTGGAATTTTTAGGTTATAACCTTGAAAAAGAAGGTTATCAAGTCATTACAGCCCAGGATGGGTATGAAGGTATAAAAAAAGCACGAATTGAGTTGCCGGATTTGATTATCCTGGACCTGATGATGCCCGGAATGGATGGCATCGAAACTTGCCAGATACTTCGGGAAGACAGTCTTTTTTCAAATACAATTATTATTTTTCTGACAGCAAGGAATGAAGATTATTCCCAGGTAGCCGGATTTGGTGCAGGAGCAGATGATTATGTGGTTAAACCAATAAAACTTAAGGTGTTTCTAGCCAGGATTAAGGCGATGATCAAAAGATCCTTAATACCTGTTATTACAGAAACAAAAATAATGGCATCTGAAATAATGTTAAATATTGACGAGCGGATGGTTTATAAAAAAAATCAGCCTTTACATTTTCCTAAAAAAGAGTTTGAACTACTATCAATATTGATAGCCAAACCGAAGAAATTATTTACCAGGGATGAGATTTATCAGAAAATCTGGGGTGATGAAGTGATTGTAAGTGAACGAACGCTCGATGTTTATATACGTAAAATCAGGGAAAAAATCGGGGAAGGCCATATTAAAACAGTCAAAGGTGTAGGATATAAATATGAACCTTAAGCTTAACATTTAATTAATATAAACTTAACAATGGCGTAATTAAGAGCGGAAATACAATCCATAATTTTGCACCAAATTATTTAATATGTATATTTTCAAATTGTTAGATGTAAGGACGTTTATTATTTTAATAATAACATTGATTTCAATTAATACATTTTCTCAGACCGGTATGATAACAGGAAAAATAACGGATAAAAAAACCAACGAAGTGCTGATAGGGGTAAATGTGGTTATACAAGGGACGAATATAGGCAATTCAACTGACCTTAATGGAGAGTTTAGAATTCAGGGTATTAAACCTGGTATTTACAATATTATAGTTTCATATATATCGTATAAGACAAAAATCATTGAAAAAGTAAAAGTATCATCCGGTACAGAAACAAAAATCAATGAAGGATTAGAAGAAGATGTTATTGTTATTCAAGGGGTTGTTATTACAGGAAGAAAAGTAACAAACTCGGATGTAGCTTTATTAAATAGAATGAAAAGCAGCGACTTGGTTATCAGCGGGGTTTCAGGGCAACTGATTGCAAAAACTTTAGATAAGGATGCATCGGAGGTAATTAAAAGAGTACCCGGGGTAACGATAATAGATGGCCGGTTTGTAATGGTCAGGGGATTGAGTGAACGATATAATACAGTATGGTTGAATGGTGCATCCACACCAAGCTCCGAACCGGATGTAAAAGCATTTTCATTTGATGTTATTCCTGGTTCTCTGATTGATAATTTATTGATTTACAAAACTGCCGCTCCAGATATTCCTGCTGATTTTGCAGGAGCTGTTATTCAAATATTTACTAAAAATGTTCCTGATAATAATGGAATTTACTTATCAGTCGGGACGGCATATCGCCAAGGATCAACTTTTAGAGATTATTACAGCATTAAAGGTGGAAAAAAGGACTGGCTTGGATTTGATGACGGCACTCGTTCGCTTAACAATAGTTTCCCAACCGCAAATGAATTTATTAAATTGACCAATTCTCCACTGGAAAAAGATAAAAATACAGTGGATGAACTGGGTAGATCGCTGAACAAAAACTGGGAAGCAGAAAAAAGTACTTCACTGCCTGATCTTAAGTTATCGCTTGGTTTTACACGCAGGTTCAATATTAAAAAGGCTACCCTGGGTAATATTACTTCACTTAATTATGGTACTGGTAAGCAAGGCTATTCAGCTTTCAGGGCTGATTACCAGGAGTATGATACCATCAATGACAAAAGTTCATATTACTATCAATATACGGATAAACAATATACCAGTAGTGTTAAACTTTCTGCATTGCATAATTGGTCGTTGGCATGGGGTAAAAATAATAAAATAGATTTCAGGAATCTGTTTAATCAATTATCCTTTAACAGAACAACGATAAGAGATGGAAAAGAGTAT
>Ga0247841_10009193_pt1 | contig 13917 bp, 15 predicted proteins | sample LaCruzMarch2015__2_FD_192410 | JGI IMG/M metagenome (GOLD analysis project Ga0247841, IMG submission 192410) | Freshwater microbial communities from meromictic Lake La Cruz, Castile-La Mancha, Spain - LaCruzMarch2015_18m | ecosystem: Environmental > Aquatic > Freshwater > Lake | place: Spain...
CCACATCCTGTCTTATTAAGAGGATTATTATATAAAAAATGATTTCTGTTTAAAATTGTTCTTAAATTTGTAATTTGTTCAGGGTAGCTCGGATTATTGGTGCATACTTTACAATTAGAATTATCATAACAAATTAATTTACCATTTTCAGCTTCTACAATTATTGTATTTCCTTTGTTGTCAGAAATAAACCAATGTAACGGTATTACAGAATTGAAAGGTTCACCAAACGGTTGTTGCGTTACATTTATCATTTTTGATTTTTCGACAACATCTTCTACAGAGTGTGCATTTTTTAAAAAATAACCGACTACTTCGTAGCTTGCTAAGTTTATTTTTGTTTTCAATAATGTTTTTTTATAACTAGCGTTACATTTAAAATAAAAAGCCATAACACATAAACCATGACTATTTATTCCATCAATAAATATATTTCCTCTTAATGTTGATCCAATTATATTTTTACTTACAACTGGTAAATAAGGTAAAATAGCTTCAAACTCTAGTGTTCTTGTTTGATAATAATTTCCATCTGGTGATTGTATAAAAATACCTGTACACATTTAATATATATATATATAAACTAGTATATTTTTTTATTGTTTTACTGTTTAAAATCTTTAAGTTGTTTTGGGGATTTATTATATTATTAACGAAAAAGTGGGTCCAAAAGTATTTTTGGTTTTCGATTTTGGACAAAAAAAATGTCCATTTTTGAAAAGGGGCGATTGACTTTCCCAAAATGCAACATTTGTGACTGAATTGCAATTTTAGCGTCTGGTGACAGAAAAAATAAATGGACGTTTGTTACGATAAAATTTACAATTCATTTTTCAAATTTTTTTCTGTTCTTAAAATATGGCAACATTTAGCAACAATTTTGGGGCAAAAAAGGGCAAAAAAGGGCAATTCGAATACTATTGTGAAAAATGTGACTATGAATGCAGTAAAAAATATAGCTGGGATAGACATATTCTCACAGCAAAACATCAATCGGCAACAAATAGCAACGATTTAGCAACAAATAAGGGGCAAAAAGGGCAAGTTTTTGTATGTGAAAAATGTAGTAAAGAATATAATGACCGAACTGGATTATGGAGACACAGTAAAAAATGTGAAAATGAAACTGATGTTACTAGTAGTGTTACTAATAACAACGGTATTAGTAATAACACCGATATTACCAATTTGACATCACTTATTTGTGAACTTGTAAAATCAAACACAGATATTCACAAGTCAGTAATAGAGTTATGTAAAAACGGTATTTCTAATAACAATAATGTGAACAACACAAACATTATAAATTCTAATAATAAGACGTTCAACTTGCAGGTTTTTTTGAATGAAACATGTAAAGATGCAATGAATATTAAAGATTTTGTAGAATCTGTCAAGTTGCAAGTTACGGACTTAGAGAATGTAGGAAAAGTCGGTTATATTGAAGGGATTTCCAATATAATCATTAAAAACTTGAAAGCATTAGATGTAGAAAAACGACCTGTTCATTGTACGGATAAAAAGAGAGAAGTTATGTATGTCAAAGATGAAAATATTTGGGAGAAGGAAGATGAAAACAATAAGAAATTACGAAAGGCCATTCGAATGATTGCACATAAAAATATTTGTATGTTGAAGGAGTTTCGAGAGAAATATCCTGACTGTGAAGAATACGACTCCAATAAAAATAGCCAATATAACAAAATAGTTTATGAAGCCATGGGAGGAAAAGGAGACAATGACTACGAAAAAGATACTAAAATTATTAAGAAAATCGCCAATGTTGTAGGAATTGATAAAAAAATAGAATAATTTTTTTCAGAATTAAAACGCATTAGGTAAATTGTAAAAATTTGAGTTTCCGTACATCACATAAGAATATATTTTTTGAATAATACCAGCGTCTTTACCTGTTTTTGATTCGCTAGAACTGCTTTGAATTTCTTTTTGTGTGTAATTGGATAAAACTGGAAACATACATGATAATTTTTGTTGCATTTTTCGGACATAAAAAGGCATATTGTTGTCTTCATTTAAAATTTTGTTGTAGTTGTTATAATATTCCATGACAGGTATATCATCTTTATGCGTTATTTTCATTTGAATACGTAAATTGTCATCTCTCGAATTGAGTGCACCCACATGAATTAGATTTGCATTGAACAAAATAATATCACCTTTATTGCATACTAGATTTGTAACATTTTCAGTAAAATTGAAATTAAATGAGTTGACATCTTTATGACTTTTTGGAATGACACCTAAACATTTTTCCATATCTTCCAGAAAAAGCAACATAGTATAAGATGGATACTTTTGCTTTTCGTTGAAAAAATCTCCATTTCCATCTCTATGACATGTATGGATGGCGGATTTTTTTATGATAAATATATAGTCTTGAAAAATATAGCCGTTGCCGACTTTATTTTTAATAATAGACTGCATTTTTGGGTTCGAAATTATTTGTTCTTTGATGACTTTATAGTTATCACGATCGCATTCATTTTTGAAATATTCAATCTCGTTTTTGGTGAATGTATTTTTTAGTATACACAAACCATCATTTTGTAAACTATAAGATGTATTGGAACTTAATCTCTCTTTATCAAAAAACATTACATAAATAAATAAGAATAATATTATTATAACTATAATTATAAAAAATGACAATAAGTAGTTTATAATATTATATTTTTTATTAATCATATAATATATGTATATTATAAGTTAGTATAACTATACAAAGTAAATATAATTTATATAAAATTGAAATTAACTTTCCATAAAAATTAAAACTATGTGCAAAAATAATAATATATAAATATGATAAGTAAAGTAGATATGAAAAGAGTTGTTACAAAATATATTCCAAGTTTACAAATTAGTCTTGTTTATAAAATTGGAATAAGTGCTAAAAATAATTTTGAAATAATAGATCAAGCACATAAAAATGATATATGGTTTCACTTGAAAGGGATATCATCTTGTCATGTAATTGCATGTCTTAAAAATATAACTTACACGACTTTAGATGATGCCATGCCTAACTGTTATGATTTGACTTTTAATGAACTGAATAAAAAACAAAAACAACAAATAATCAAACAAGGTGCACTTTTATGCAAGCAATATTCTAGAATGAAATCAACGAAAAATGTTGAAATTATTTACACAAAAATAGAACATGTACAAAAGTTAGATGTCATTGGGAGCGTGATCACATGTCAAGAAAAAACAATTATTGTGTAAAAGGTAATTAAACACAAGATAAAGAAGATTAAATTCAATAATTTATATTATATGAAATATAATATAAAAGCATGAGCCAATTTTACGATAAATGTTGCATTATCGTGAAAAATATATACAATTATTTTATGTTTTTTTCATTAAGAACAAAACCTGAATTACATGGAACGCAAACAGATAAAAATATTTCTAATACACATAAGTTAGATAAGTCAAATTCTGAATATTGTGAACTATGTGATTTAGATGATTTTATGTCAGAAACAGATATATAAAATATAATAATTATCATTTTATCATTAGTATTCATAATATTTTATATGTTATATATAATATTATGCACGACCAGGCAAAATCATTTTTATTATTTGTAAAGTCTATTTTAGGAGAATATTTTATAAGTAAAAAAGTATTAGATGTGGGTTCAGGAGACATAAATGGCAACAATCGTTATTTATTTGAAAATTGTCTTTATCAAGGCAATGATGTAGCCGAAGGTCCTAACGTAACAATTGTATCAAAAACGAAAGATCTTGATTTTTCAGAAGAAATATTTGATACAATCATATCAACAGAGTGTTTTCAGTTGGACCCAACTTACAGTGAATCATTCAAAAAAATATATAGTATGTTAAAACCAAATGGGTTATTTTTATTTACATGCGCATCAACTAATCGTCCAGAGCATGGTACTAGAAGGTATCATCCATATTGTTCATTTGGTACAGTTGCTAATGTAGATAATATGGGTGACTATTATAAAAATTTAACTGTAGAAGATTTAAAAAGCGTTTTAGATTTAGATACTTTGTTTTCAGGATGGAATAGTTACTATAATTTCGAATCGCATGATCTCTATTTTTTAGGTATTAAAAAAGATGAAAATAATTTAACTCTAGTTAAAGAATTAACTGAATATAGTGCTCCATATGTTACTAATACTACAAATACAATACATTATGAGTCGACTTTTCATACAGATAAAATATATAAATATACAGCTATTATTGTTGAACCGCGATGTCATGCAGCTCTTTCTTTTGTGTTAAACAATTTTTTTCAAAATTTATCAGATGATTGGGGTTTTGTAATATGTCATGGTTGTAATAATAAATATTTTTTAGAAAATATAATCAATAATGAATTAATTATGTATAAAAATAAAGTAGTAAAATTAGTTAATCTTAATATAGATAATTTAGATAGTAGAAGATACAATGAACTTTTGAAAAATAAATCATTTTATGATTTTATAGATACGGAAACCTTTTTAATATTTCAAACCGATTCGTTGATAATAAAAGAAAATAAACATTTGATAAATGATTTTTTGGAGTATCAATATGTCGGGGCTCCTTGGAGAAATGGAAAAGTTGGAAACGGTGGACTATCTTTAAGAAAAAAAAGTAAAATGATAGAAATTATAGAAAAAAAAAATTTGGATAATGAAAATGAAGATATGTTTTTTTCACAACAACACCAAGTAGATATCTATCTACCTAATTTTCGCAAAGCGCAAACATTTTCTGTAGAAACTGTATTTAATGAAACCCCATTTGGAGTTCATAACTGTTATAACTATTTAAACAAAGATAAGTTAAATTTTTTGATTAGTAAATATCCAGATATTGATGAGTTGCGTAGATTAAATAGATTGTAATGTGTAAAATATTAGTAACTATCATTATCTTTAGATAAGTTCACAACTACATCTACATTCAGATCTACATTCGGATCTACATCCGAATGATATCTTTCATTAGTCCCATCAACTTTATTAGTGTTTGTTTGATTTTCTTTATTCAAAAAAATATTGTCTAACAGTGGTTTGTGAATTTTTGCATCTTGATAACCATAATCAAACAATTGCATATAGTTTTTTTTCTTTGTAATTAAAAATAATTCAATAATAATATCTAGTGACGCAAATTTATCTAAAAATTGGTTGTTTTTATTATTTAATTTTTTCCACATTCCTGGTGTTATGTGTAAAACATTTTCAGTGAAATTTAAGTAGGGGTATTTACTAAACCCTCCATCAAATACATATTTATTGTGATATCGACTTGTCAATCCGCCGGTTATGAGTGGAATATGTGAACTTGCAATACAACAATTTATTGCATCTTCTAAATTGTCAAAATCAGAAAATATGTTTGTAACTGGTCGAAAATTTTGCAATGTTGTAACACCGATAAACAAACGTCTTAAATCAAAATCAGTTGAATTATATTGCACAAGTAATTTATATTTTAAATAACATTCTAATTCATTTATGCTTTTAACTTGTGATAATTTATAATCACTTAATAAATTAAAGACAAATTGTTTTGTGTCATTTTTGAAACACATGAATAATGCATTCCATGCACCAGCTGATGCACCTGAAAATATATAATTTTCCATGTTATAGTTGTCCTTGATATATGACAAAACACCTAATTCATAAAATCCTTTCAGCCCTCCTGGAGAGATTGAAATTAGTTTTTTATTTTTAATAAAGTCATTATCTTCTAAAAATAATTCCTTGTCTTTTTCACAATAAATCAAGTTATTTTTATTAGCGATTACCCATTGTTCGTTTGGTATTGAGTTTAGTATAGTTTTATAGTTTACTTTGTTTTGTTGGCGAAAGTTTCCAACAAATTTTTTTACTTCATCTCTAATATATTTTTTAATCACAACTTCATTCAAACTACCAGGAATCTCAACATATTCAACTGTATTATGCCGTCTAATTATATTACCTACTATGCGACCGCCATTGATAATTCCTATGTATATGAAAAAAATCCATATAAATTTTTTAAATAAAAAAAACATAATAATTAAGTTTTATATTTAACTATAGTGAATATTATTTAAATTTATTACGTAAAATTTATATAATATTATTTTCTTCGTTATAATTATTAACGTATTCTTGAATAATATCAAAATTTACAGTAGGTTGGCCATGCCAAAACCATTTGTGAAATATTAAATCATATGGATTAAGCGAATAGCCATAAAAACTATTCACTCTAGAAGGGTGTGTGTTATTATTCAATACATAGTTATTTTCATTGGTCCAGTCTATATTTTGATACTCTGGCATCATACAGTCGATAGTGTATCCACTTCTAAATATACATTTAGAAACTGCATATTCGCCATTTACAATTGCACCATATTTATCACCATGATTGCAAAAGATAGTTTTTTCATTTTTTAATAATGATAATCCAAGTTCATCAACCATAAAAAAAAAACATTCGACTTTAGGACCATAACCACCAGGATCACCATGTGGTAAGCAAGCAACTACAGTGCCAACTAATTTTACACGATCATTTATTTTGCTTATAAAAATATCAGTCCAATGATTTTCGGCAAATTCATCTGATAAAACTGGTCCAAAAACTCCGCTGTTCATAAAAAAATAATAATCATACGTTTTAGATCTAGTTTGAATATATTCTAAAGCACTATTATGTGCTCCGAAGTCATAACCTATATTTTCTCTCTCTATTATTTGTAAATTATCTAGTTTTGGAAAACATATATTTTTATTTTTTTCATAACCATTAATAATAATTATATAATCTATGTCTTTTCTGTATTTTAATTCTTTTTTTATAAAAAAATCTAAATTATAGTCACTTGAAGGAGACATAAAGTAAGCATAAATTATAACGGATTTTATCATTTTATCTTATTATTATTATATTAATATAATAATATAAATTTAATGCATAAAAATATATATATATAATGGAAAAAATAGCACTTTGTTTTATAATTAGTTATGAGCATATATTATACAAAGAGGAATTGTGGAGAGAATGGATTGAACCTAATAAAGATATTATTAATGTATATTTTTTTTATAAAGATTTAAAGAAAATAAAATCAAGGTGGATATTTCAACATGCTATACCTGAAAAAAAAATTTGTAATACATCGTATTATCAAGTAGTTCCTGCATATATTTCAATATTGAACTTTGCATTAAAACACGATAAGAAAAATCGATGGTTTTGTTATTTAACAGAGTCATGCTGTCCAATAATAAGTCCTTCAAGTTTTAGAGAATTATTTAAAAAATATAAAAAACAAACTATCATGCCTTACACAAAAGCTCATTGGAATATAACTTATCATCAAAGAGCAAATTTAGCCTTGTTGCCAAACATATATCACCTTGCAAATGATCCTTGGTTTGTGTTGACGAGAGAAAATGCAATAGATGTTATGAATTTTGTTGTAAATGAATCAAAAATGTGCAATACTATTTGTAATGGTGGTTTAGCAAATGAAAGTTTATTTGCTATTATATTTACTCATTATAAAAAAATTCAAAATGTGATTGCAAAAACAACACATATGGCCGACTGGTTTAGAATGTCAAGTCCTACAAGCCCACACATGTTTAAAGAAGGAAATCAAGAGGACTTGAACTTTATTGATAATTTTTTGAAAGACAATCATTTTGTCATGTTTATTCGAAAAGTTCATCCAAAATTTCCAGACGAAATTTTAAGAAAATATATTTACGACATGGATAATAAAAACATAAATAAACTCACTGAATTTAACGCAATAATCCTATATATGTTTCTCTCGCTGTCATCATTTTTTGGGTTTGTATTTTATTTTTTTAATATAAATAAATTTTATACAAATGGACGACGATAAAATTGTTTTAATTTGTGCAATAGGAAGAAGCGGTTCCACAACTCTTCAGTTGATATTAAATACAATACCTAACTCTAATATTTGTGGAGAAAATGAAGGAGCAATCAATTCTTTATTAGAATTTTATAAACAAATAAAGAATACATATAATAGAGTTGATAATATTGAATTTAATAAATTAAAGAGCGAAGATAAACAAAATATTTTTAAAATATTTCAAAACGGAATTAAACCATCTTGGTATAACAGTTTTGAATTAGAACAAGTTAAACAAACAATTCGAAACACGATAATAACAATGTTTAAAAAAAATGATGCCACAAATGTGTGGGGTTTTAAAGAAATACGATATAATGGTAAGTTAGAATTATTGAAAGAATTTCGTGAATTATTTCCTCAAACAAAAGTGATATTGAACATTAGAGGAAACATTAAAAAACAATCCCAAAGCTCATGGTTTAAAAAAGATCCAAATAGTTTTAAAAAAATAATAAAAGAAACAAATGAAATTGTTGAATTTTGGAAAAATAATCGAGACTTTTGTTTTTTAAATGTATTGGAAAAAATGTACAACAAGCAACATATGATTCAACTGTTTCAATTCATTAGTTGCTCAGAACATTTTAATGAAGACAAAATAAAACGACTATTGTTGTCTACAAGAGAAAGCTGAATTTAACTTGTTTTCCATCGTTGACCACAATCTAGACAAGTTACAAAAATTGTCATTGGTTCATCACTCGATCGAGTTTGTAATGCGTAATAAGTACATTTTTGAGATTTACATTTTCTACAAGTGAAAGTGTCAGTTGCAGCCTCTAAATTAGTCTCAAATTTATTCTGATCCCTTTTACTTTTCGCTGTAATCAGAGCGTCCCATTTTTCAGGAGACATTTCTTGATGTGTCATAAATGCTATACTATGTGCCTTAACTGCTCCAGAATTCAACTGTTCCAATAAATTTTTGTTAGTTAAATTTGTAAAAATACTGCGTAGTCTATCTAGATAAATTTGAACAAAATAAGGATTGTCCCATTTTTTGACTACTTTTCTATTTTTTGCTTCATTTAAAGCATAGTTGAAAATACCTTTTTCCAAATTATTACTATTCTTTTCATTGTGGAGAATATCATTTAATTTTGATCGTATATTAGATCGGAACTTGTCTGAGTTTTCAATTTTACGTAGTGTTTTTGACATTTATACTTATTTAAATATTATCTTTATTTGTATTTAAATAAATTTCAATTTTATTTATTTTAGTTCTTCGTCTTCGGTTTCATCTTCATCATTATCTCCGTCGTCTTCGTGATCTTCGTCTTCATCTTCTTCATACAAACTATAGTCGTACTCTTCTTCACTTAATTCGGAACCACATTCTTCTAACTCCAAATCCAAGTCAGTTTTGTCATCTTCTTTATTATCTACTTCTGTGTCAGTATCATCTTCATCACTTTCATCGTAATCATCATCGTCTGCTTCGCTGTCCACATCATCTGCGTCGTCGATTTCTTTGTCATCGACTACAAAACCATCTTTTAAATATCCACTTTTAGTTTTTTTTTCTTTTGCTACATTTTCCAACTCATCTATTTCATTTTCATCTTCTTCAGCAGTAGCTGCTAGGTCTTCGAAACCTCCGAATAATTTCTCATACATTTTTTCCCACAATTCCAATGTTAGGTTTGTATTTTTATAATTGTCCGTATCATAATCATTTTTCTCTATTTTTTTCGATGTAATTGCACAATTACCAAAAAATAATCGTGTATCAATGGGAGGTGGAAAATCATATTTGTTTTCATTATTAGCACGGCCTTCATTTTTAGCATAAACTTGAACTAGATATTTAGTGCCATCAATTTTAACTTTCCATTCGGTTTGTTTAATAAAGTCATCTGGCTTTTTGAAACCACATTTTTTATATAAATCTTCTTCCTTAAAATCTTTTATTAATAAATTTTTTAATGATCCATTTTTTTCAACAATAATAATATTTAATGACTGAACAAGAGACATTGTTTTAATAATGTTTCATGAATAGGTTTAAATAGTTTATTATATAATTTAATAAAATGAAAATTTATATTGAAGATAATAATAATACAATTTTAAAAAAATTAGCTTCAAATAAAAAAATAATGCACAATATTGAGAAATATTTGGTAAATAAAAAAAATATAACAAAAATTTATTCAAAATATGGATTTTTTGATATTAATGATAATAAAATTTATAGTACAAAAATAATTACAGATAATGTATATAAAAAAAAAGTCATTTATGAAAAAAATGAAATCAACTTACTAATAGATAATTCCAAACTTGAAAAACACATTGCATTTCAACTTCCGTATGAACATGTTTGTATGCCTTTAATAATAAATACTTATGTCAACACTGTTAATAAAAATTTGAAATTAGTAGTTGAAAATTTATATAGTACGGGTGATATTACGCCAATTAATTTTTATTTTGAATACTGTTTAGAAAACAATGTAATACCAATTGAAGACATTAATGTGTTCTTATCACTCTTAAACTAATATAATAATATATTATGTTGACTTGGAGTTGGATAATACAAATAACCATTATTTCATTTATTTTAATATTTTTAATTCATCATTTATTAAACTTTTTTAAATCTGTTTTGACAGTTCCAAAAATAAAAGATTTAGTAAACAGGCCAAAACAAAAATACAACGATATTTATAACGTGATATCAAGTAGTGAAACAACTATCCACAATAGTAGTAGTAACAATAGTTTCAATAACGAGAATATAAATTATAATTTAGAAGACATTCTTCCTAGTTACAAAGCTCAACCAAATATGAAGACAGAATTAAAGAATTTTATTAAAAAACAGTTAAATAATAATTCAGAAAATACAATAGATAATTCCACTAATATTCAAAGTCTACAGTCTACTAATGAAGACCACTTTTCATTTATAAACTAAGTGTAAACCATTATATTATAATGATATAAAGATAATACTATAAATTATAGTATAAATGCTAAGTTTTGAAGAAAAACAGGGATTATTATCATCTTTCCCTAATATTAAACTTTGTTATGATAATATGAAACATAACAAAGTTGGCTATAAAAATGAAAATAAAAATACATTTGATATGTGTTTGGCAATACCTTGCGGTAAAAAATGTTTTGCGTGGTTTACACATATTCAAAATAAAAATGTTTGTTTGATTTTAGAATTGAGCAACAACAAAAATATTAATGATATCAAAATTGTTAATTGTGTATTTAACAGTAACTTGGTGTATGGTGAACATGGAAGTATATTTTACGGAACATTATTTCAATATTCGCATTATAAAAATGATAAAAGGTACATAGAAAATTTTTTTACAATAGAAAATATATTTTATTGGAAAGGTGAAAATGTAAACAACATTACTTGGTTTAATAAATTCAATCTTTTAATGAATATTTTTAAAACTGATATTAAACAAGTATCATATAATAAAAATTTTGTGGTGTTTGGATTGCCATTAGTTGCGCAGAATTTGGCAGAACTTAAAACATTAATAAATGATGTTAAGTATAAAATTTATAACATATATTTACACTCATTTAATGATGTAAATACAGTAACTGCAATATCATATTACGACCTAGATGCGAATATTGTAAAATATGATAAAACTATAAACAGTAGGCAACAAGTCAATCCTGTTATTGAACCACAACTAAGTTCACAAACTCAAATGCAAACTCAAAAGCAACAACAATTACCACGAACTAATACTCCTACTAATGCTAATACTAATACTAACAAACCAATGAAAAATAATAAAGAAATTGTTTTCAATATTAAACCTGACATTCAAAATGACATTTATAATTTGTATTGTATCGAAAATCAAAACGAAATATTTTATAACGTTGCGTACATACCCGATTATAAAACCAGTGTTATGATGAATAAACTATTTAGAAATATTAAAGAAAATGATAATTTAGATTTACTAGAAGAAAGTGATGATGAAGAAGAATTCCAAAATGAAAATGTAGACAGATTTGTTGATATGAGTAAATCATTTTTCTTTGTATGTAGGTACAACTATAAGTTTAAAAAATGGTTTCCTGTGAAATTATTTGACACTGCACATTGTAAATTAAAAATGGTTGATATTATTGTTAAAAAAGAGGATTTATTGAATAGTGAAAAATATTTTCAAAACAATAAAAATAAAAATTATTACAGTTCGAAAACAAAATATTAACTATATATATGTCATCGGGCTCAGATAATTCTAATTTTGGTTATGGTGGATTGAACCCATATGGTTCAAATGTAAACCCTGTATTTGTTAATAAATGGAGTTCTAATAATCCTGCCAATTTTAGTTCCAATGAAATACCTGGATTACCAGGTTTAGCTGGAGCTAAAAATAGTGTATACGCAGCAGCTGGAATTGTTCCAGGAATTGCGATCTATAAGGGTGGTTATAAAAATTTAAAAAGAAAAATAAAAAATATCACTAAAAGATATAAGAGAAGTATGAAAGGGGGTAAAAAATTTATGCGTTCTATAAAATCAAAGATTAAGGCAAAATATGCTTCTGCTTCAAGAGGTAGAAGTAGAAGTAGAAGTAGATCTAGAAGTATGGGAAGGTCAAGAATGTCTGCTGGTGCCAGACATAAACATAGTCATAAACGACGCAAACAACGAGGTGGATATAGCCAATATTATAATAATTTTCCAAATACTCCCACTTATTCAGTCGGAGGAGTGTTGCCTGCAAGTCAATTAGGGTTGGCCAATCCGCCACCTATTAAGGTGTTGCCTAATTGCACGAATTGTCGTGACAATTATAATCATTTTAATAACACTTCCTTTGCATCTCCAGGTCATTAAATAAAATAATATTTTACATAAAAATATTTTTATATATTATTATTATTATATAGTTAATATAATAATGGTAAAAAAAAATAAAACATTAAAGAAAACAAATAAAAAAACATTTTTTGACAAATACAAAATAGATTTGCGTAATGTAAAAAACGCAGGACTTGCAAAATATGGTATTGCAAAACCAGTGAATGGTTCGAATTATTTAGCTTCATTTAGTTTATATTCTGTTGAAATTTACGATAATAGTATGAGAACAATACATTCTCATGATTGCGATGAATTGGGTTTTGTCCAAGATGGAGTAATACAAGTATTTATATGGAAAAATGAAAAAGACTATACAATGACTACTGTTACAAAAGGAAATTTGTGGTTTATTCCGAGAGGTACACTTCATTCGTTAAATAATGTTGGAGACAACAATGCTGTTTTAAGAGTTGCATTCAATTCAAAAACACCTTCTGACAATGACATATCAGTATTGTTGAATGGATTACCACATTATATTAAAAATGAATATTGTGGGTCACCACATTCACTTCTTAAACATTTTATTGGACCTAATACAGCATATTTATTTGCACCATATCCTAAAAGTGAAGTTAAATTTAAGACAGATCAAAAAAGTCCTTATTTGTATAAACTTGAAGATAGCAAACCCGACTTTTATGATAAGAATTTGGGAAAAATAGTATCTGTAGATAAAAATAAATGGAACACATTGAAAGATAAGAATTTTTCTTTTTCTCATATCTATTTGCAACCAAATGTTTCTACACAAGCATTTTGGTATTTAAACAATGACACAATATATGTTATATATGAAGGTAATGCAGAAATTTATATGACAATACCTGGTCAAAATAATAATAACAATAAGGTTTTATTGCAAAGAGAGAACTATTATTTTGTACCATCTGCTACTCAACATGTAATTAGAAACTCATCGTCTACTTCCATATTAAAAATAGCAGCATTTTATTCCAATGATACTTTTGAATATTATTCATTAAATCAAGGATTGTTATTTTTCGGTGAACCTATTATACAAAGTAATCTTATTACAAATAAAATGAAACCTATTGGAAGAAGCAAGTATC
>Ga0247841_10009197_pt1 | contig 13911 bp, 15 predicted proteins | sample LaCruzMarch2015__2_FD_192410 | JGI IMG/M metagenome (GOLD analysis project Ga0247841, IMG submission 192410) | Freshwater microbial communities from meromictic Lake La Cruz, Castile-La Mancha, Spain - LaCruzMarch2015_18m | ecosystem: Environmental > Aquatic > Freshwater > Lake | place: Spain...
AAAGGCACTCGGCCCGGCAAAGGTCCTTGGGCTGCTCATGCCTGCGCCGACAAATGCCTTTGCGGATATTGAAGACGCTCGTTTAATTGCATCTCGCCTTGGCATAGCGACGAAGGTCATATCCCTGAAATCCATACTCGAGAGTTTTTCCGCCAACATCGCTTCGGACCAAAAGGCGATGGGCAACCTGACAGCTAGGCTACGGATGTGCCTTTTATACTATGAAGCCAATAGACTCAACTTCCTTGTCGCCGGCACGGGCAACAAGAGCGAGCTGTCCGTTGGTTATTTCACGAAATACGGCGACGGCGGTTGTGACCTCTTACCCATAGGCGACATTCTCAAGACGCAGGTTTGGGAGCTTGCCAAATTCCTTGGCATACCTTCACGGATAATAAACAGGGTCCCTACAGCCGGCCTCTGGCCGGGCCAGACTGATGAAGGAGAGCTGGGGATATCTTACAAGGAGCTTGATGATGTTCTTCTTGACAAACGCGAAAATTTAAGGGTAAGAAAGATGATAAATATGACCGAGCACAAGCGAAAGCCGCCGGAGGCGTGTAAGATATAAACCATGTGCGTATAATAATGTATTATAAAATTCATAATAACCAATACTCATCAAACGTTATATAACAAATAATATGAAAGCAAAGGTCGTTTCAGGGAAGGGGGAAGGGTCCAGGTACATCGAGGTCTATTCGGCAAAGATCGAGAAGGTGACAGGTTTCAAGCCATATCCAGGAACCTTTAATCTGGAGGTAGTAAGCGTCCCGCCCTTAGACTTTACAGAAATCCCGGCGTTTGGGAAATTCGGTGCCATCCGCTTAGTGCCGTGCATAGTCAACTATGAGCGCGCGTTTGCGGTTTTCCCGCAAAAGGGCAAGAAGCCGGAGAACGTCGTGGAGATAATCGCAGAAAAGAACCTGAAGGCGCAGCTGGGCCTTGAGGACGGGGATTATGCTGACTTGCAGTTCTGAGGGCCCCATGAGGCACTCCACAGCAGCATATAATCGCTTTTTTTAACCAAATAATAAACATCTTATATGGACTCTTTTATTGACAGCGCTGTCAGCAAGATAAAGTCCCAGATAAAGGGCGGCCATGCGATAATTGGCCTTAGCGGCGGCGTCGACTCAAGCGTTGCGACAATGCTTGTCGCGAAAGCAGTAGGAAAGAACCTGACTGCAGTCTTTGTCGACCATGGCTTCATGAGGAAAGGGGAGCCAGAGATGGTCAAAAAGACCTTCGAAGGCAAATACGGCATTGATTTCAAGATTGTGGACGCCAGCAAAGAGTTCATGTCCGTTCTGAAAGGAGTCGCTGACCCTGAAGAAAAGCGTAAAATAATAGGTTATAAATTTATTGAGGTCTTTGAGCGCGAGGCCACAAAAGTGGGTGCGAAGTTCCTTGTGCAGGGCACCATCGCTCCCGATTGGATAGAGACAGGCGGGAAGATAAAATCGCACCATAATGTGACTCTGCCCACAGGTATGGTACTTGAGCTCGTGGAGCCGCTTAGGGACCTTTACAAGGACGAAGTGCGCGAAGTCGCTCGAAAGCTTGGCCTTCCCCCACAAATCACTGAAAGGATGCCATTTCCAGGTCCAGGCCTAGCAGTGAGATGCCTCGGCGAGGTGACCCCAGAACGGCTTGCGGTCGTCAAAGAAGCTGACGCTATTGTTCTTGAAGAAATTGAAAAGTCGGGCATGAAGCCTTGGCAGGCTCTTGCCGCGATACTCCCTGGAAGAGCAACTGGTGTAAAGGGAGACTCGCGCGAGTATGGCTATATGATTGCGATACGCTCTGTGGAGTCCCTAGATGCAATGACAGCTACTTCAATGCACCTCTATTGGGAGACTCTTCAGAAGATATCTAATAGGATAACCTCGGAGATACGGGGCGTTACGCGGGTATTATATGACCTGACAAACAAGCCGCCTGCGACTATCGAGTTTGAATGATACTGGTTTGAATAACCAATTACGCACTAGATGGACATACTCCTTCTCATATTAACATTTCTTGGGATATGCGCTTTTGAGATAGTGAGCAGCATCGACAACGCCGTCATAAACGCGCAGGTATTGTCGACTATGCAGGCCAAATACCGGCGATGGTTCCTGCTCTGGGGGCTCATAATCGCAGTTTTCCTTGTCAGAGGCTTGCTCCCGTGGTTCATAATATGGGTCAGCGCGCCGGCCCTTGGCCCGATGGGCGCGCTGACGGCGACATTCAGTGGCGACCCGATAGCCACGGCGGCCATCGAGGCGTCCTCACCACTGTTATTGATGGGCGGCGGGATATTCCTGCTCTTCCTTTTCCTGCACTGGCTTTTCCTTGAGGAGAAGAACTTTGGCCTTTCTATTGAGCGGACATTTCTAAAGAGGGGAGTATGGTTCTTTGCCATAGTGTCCATACTGCTCACGATGATATCATGGTTCGCCTTGCAGAAGAGCGCCATGCTGGGCTTTGCAGCCATAGTGGGCTCTACTGGGTTCTTCATAGTGCACGGGTTCAAGCAGAACGCTGAGATCGCCGAACGGAACATGATGAACAGCAATTTGTCAGACATCAGCAAGGTGTTCTACCTTGAGATACTCGACGCCACGTTCTCTATAGACGGGGTAATAGGCGCCTTCGCGTTTACCCTTTCAGTGCCATTGATAATCCTAGGCAACGGGCTTGGCGCAATCATAGTCAGGCAGGTCACGATAAGCAACATCGAGCATATAAAGCGGTACAAATTCTTAAAGAACGGTGCTATGTACTCCATATTCTTTTTGGGCTTGGTGATGATACTGGATGGCTTTGGGGTGGACATCCCTGTCTGGGCCTCGCCAATCATAACCTTTGCGGCTATCGGCTACTTCTTCTATAAGTCAAAGAGGCACATCGCGCGCGAGGAAAAGTCAAAACAGAAGAAGTAGTTATCTTTAGATGTTTTATGCCCTGACAAGTTATGTGCGGAGGTTTTTAGCCTCAATAGAGTTCCCCGCCCAGGGATTTCCATTCATCGAACAGCTTTAAGTTTTCCTTTTTCATAACCCCAGCAGAGATTATTTTGACAGGGCTTTTGCCTAGCTTTTTGAGGTCTTTGTCAGTTATCATCAGTTCGTTGAAACCCACAGCTTTTGCATCTGCTGTCGAAGTGCCAAAGACGATTCCATCGATTTTAGCCCAGTGTATCGCGGAGAAACACATCGGGCACGGCTCTGTTGTGGAATAGATTATGCACCCTGAAAGGTCAATAGTATTGAGTGCCTTCTCAGCAGCCCGTATGGCATTTATCTCAGCGTGTGCGCTTGAGTCTATGTTTGGCCGGACGCTGTTGTGCTCGCAGGCGATGACTTCGGCTTTTCCTGGCTTTGGGCCTTTGCTGGGCATCTTAACTATACAGGCCCCGAAGGGGCCGCCGCCTTTTTTTATGCCTTCGCGCGCTTTTTCAATCGCGAGGCGCATGAATCTGTCCATTTTGCATTATCCAAACCCTAACCTACACAAGAGTGAAGTATTTACCATCTCCTCACATTTTACATACACTTTAAACCCCATTCCGCGATTGCCCGGTTTGTCCGTCTTAAATGAGGTCATACAACTATTGTTTGAGGCCACAAAATCCTGATCAGTCCTAGCAAAATCAATTTTTGAGCAAACAGGCGAGTTTTCATAGCAATAAAAACAGAGGTCAACTTTACGCCCGACTGAATGCTCAAACAGACCGCTAGTTATCCGATCCTCAGAGACCCCCAAATAATAGGCCAAATCATAAGTGTCCGAACAGAGATTCTCGATGACAAACTCATAATCTCCCGTCTTTATGTGGTTTATTAGAGATAGCCTTAACGCATCAGCCAAATCTGGACAGTCTACTGGTACAACAAAGAACCATATGCTTGCGCTTATTATGGCGCCTATCAATGTTACGACTAACCAAAATGTTTGTGAGGACCTCTCACGCATAGCCTTTTTTTCAGAATAAGAGGATGGCACGTCGGGTATCTCCCTTTCTGAGAATGCATAAGAAATAGTTCGCTTTGAGAAACCCTCTGATTCGAGGATTTTCCTTGCCTCGGATTTACTCTTCCCCGCAGACAAAAGTGCGGTTGCCCTTGAGCGTGCATCCGCGAACGCTTTCTCAGGCACTTCAGCCGCAATATCTGCCCTTTTCAAGATATAATCGGCGTACCCATAACAGGAACTCTCCTCTAATAAAATTCCACTCCTTTTCAATCCTTCGCCTAAGAAGGACTCAAAAGGTGATATAAAGTTATTCCCTACAACTCTGAACTCCAATAGAGGGGCATCTTCATATTCTCCCCAAAAACTAACGAGAATACCAGGAACAAATCTTTGATTGCCTGCTCTTTTTATAGTAATGTGGGTTACTGTTGAAAGAGGCATCGAGCCCTTGCCCTTTGACTGTATATCATATATCAAATTATCTCCAGAGAACCTAAACACAACTCTATCAATCCCTTTTTTTAATCCTATGTGAAACCCAGAAATGATACCTATCAGTAATAATGTTGGGAACACAATCATTAAGATTGGCATGACCCAGTCAATTTTGAGAGCATATCGTGGATATAAAGCAAAATACACTATAGACAAAATAACCCCGAACACTATGGAAAATAGTAAACTCTTGGAAATTTTCTTGTCTTCCAAGTATTCAAACATATCCTTTTCAAGATTAATGGTCATAGTAATAGAGTTATAGGGCAGTATTTTAAAAGCTTACCCGTCATAATCCATCGGCCTGCTATCCCTCCGCTTCTTCCCATACATCGCCAGGTACTCGTCGCCCCAGTTCCTGAAGATCTGCTTCTGAATAAGGAGCGTGGTCCTTTCCATAAGCTTCTCAGGGAGTTCAGCATCACTATGCGCAAGATAAAGCGGCAATGGGTAGCCATACCTCTTAGGTATTTGTGACAGATATGTCAGCAGCGATGCAGTCTCCTTCGCCTTTTCACCGATGCCCTTCCCGTCCGACGGGAAGTCCACCCTCAGGGGCCTGCCCATTCGAGTAGCCTGCAGGTAAAATGTGGGGAACGAACAGTCAATCCCCGTGTTCTTCTTGACCCAGTCCCTGCCCTTGTTAGAAACAGGTATAAACGGCTTTGTTGCAATAGGCTTGAACTCGTCAAGCCGTTGTGTGTAAAGCTGCATAAGGGAAGCATCAGTAAGTGAGGACAGCGCCCCCGACGAGTCCTTTGGCAAGCCCTTCTCGGATAGGTAACCTATAAGCCCGCGCGAAGTAGAGTCTTCTGATACCCCTACCAACCGGACGCCCTTTTGCTCTGCCAGGGTTATCAATCGCCTAAGCGAGGCTATGTATTTGTCATACTCCTCTATTTTTATCGGGTCTATCTCCACACCCACAAGCAATGAGCCGTCTATAAGCACATAATCTGGCTTGAATCTGGCGATAAGGTCAGCCGCAGTCTCATACTCCATCCTCGCGCGCATGAACTGGACACGGGCCTTTGTCTGGCGATTGGTCGGTATGACGCCCAAATCAAGCTTCCTTATGAACTCGCTCTTCTCATTTTTTATGAAACCACTCGCGCGGACCATGTAAACAGCTACACCAGCTAATTCCTGCAAGCCCTCCCCCCCATCGACAGCTCCAATGGTCATAGACTCATAGCTACCCTCTTTCGGGTTGTAAAGCATGTCCTCAAGAAGAGAGCCCTTTAGGAGCATATCGACGCCCTTATGGACCTGCCCCACCAGAGTGTCTATATCCTTGCGCTTGGCTTCTACGCATTTTGCCCAGAGCTCATAATAGTTTGGCATATTGATCCTTTGCATTAAACTATTTCTATTTGCATTAAATTAATTCTATTTGCATTAAACCCATGCTGTGATTTATACCCCTAAACTTGCAATTATACGGGGGTAAATAACATGGTGAACATGAAAAGTTGGATAGTCTCGATTATTGTCCTTGCAATGTTGGCGACCGTATCTGCGGAGTACTCATTTGTCATAGTCTCGTCGACAGAGGACAGCGTCATTTTTGAAAGCGATTGCATCACCTACCGGCAGTGCGTAGACGGGGGGAACGAATATTGTGGAGTGGGTGAGGCAAAAAACTTTAAATGCAACACGATTGATGAAGTATGCGAAATCGTCTGCAACCCAATCAGATCGCATAGCATAAAAGAGGACATACCAGCTTCTATCAGTGTGCAGCCGGTGGACAAGATATATGAGATGCCCCTGAGGATATACATCACTGAGAAAAGCGGCTCTGATCCGATTATATGCGATATTGACATATATTATGGCGGCATCTGGGTAAATGAGCAATACACCGGTGCGACCCACTGGGGTGGCTCGATGGCAGTGTTGAGCACATTCTCAGGCAGCAATTATTACAATGGCACTTTATTAGAGAAGACGCATACTGACAGGCAGGGCTTTCTAGAGTTCACTCCACAAAAGCCTGGGATGTATGTATTCAAGCTCTTGAACAGGTATGTGACTGTACTTGTTGGGGACGAAAACGGCAATGTCTATAATTGTTCTAACAGCGTATGTGAAACCGCACTTGGCGAGGATGAGACATCATGTCCACAGGATTGTGTCGTAGAAGAAGTCGAAGAAGGATCTTCCCAAGGCGGAGTGACTTCTCCAGTGTCTCCGCCAGAAACCTGTGGCGACGGGATTTGTGCGTCACCCTTTGAGACTGCGATGACATGCCCGTCAGATTGTGTACAACAAAGTGTTTGCAAAGTTGAAGGAGACTATGCGGGCCCTGGTGTAGCGTGTTGCGAGGGACTGGCTACTGTCGGCGTGTTTTCTATTAGCCCTAATGGAGAGTGTGTGATAACTACACTGCCTGGTGGAACATGCGCTAATTGCGGCAATGGCATCTGTGGCGCTAGCGAGGACAGGTGTAACTGCCCACAGGATTGTGTCGTAAGCCAGCCTGCGCAGGCTGCCTCTGTAGGGGGTTTGGATGTGACGCTGATAGTAGTTATCGTGGTTTTGATTGCAGCCGTCGTCATAGTGCTAATGACTGTAAAATCGGGAAAGCTTAAGGTTGGCACGGCCAAGCCCGCGCAGCAGCCGGTCCAGCAGGCATTGCCTTTAAAATGCCCCAAGTGCGGCACCGATCCCGTACCGGGGTGCGCGTATTGTACAAACTGCGGGTCAAGGATTTGAAGGCCAAGGCTTTGGTTTCCTGTGTGCTGTAGGGCTTGCCAATAACGTCTTCACTAGCGTCACCAATAAAGTCTATTTTTAAGGAGTAATCGATAATATCTGCATGGGCCTGTTTGAGGACATCCACCTGTTGATATGCATCATAGCCCTTATCTACATCTTTAGAAAAGCGCGTGATGCGACCCAGTCGAGGGTCTTGGGGATAACCGTAGCAGGCTTTATAGTGTTCTTTATTTTCTTCCAGCACGTGTGGGTAGCATTTATCTTCTTTTTCCTGATGTTTGGTTACCTATTCATTGGCGGCCTCACAAGCGGTATAATGGAGGGCCAGATGGCTGGGGCTTATATGGGTTACCTGCGGAGCCCGAAGGCTGGATATATGATGCCAACTTGGGGAACGCCAATGCAGCCAGGCCTTGGTTCTGGCACTGCAAGCTGGTTCGGCGGCAAGACATAACTGAACGATGGACTCGTCTACTTTTCTTCTTTTCCTTATCCTGATGGGCCTAGCATTTACTTCAGGTAACCAAACGCTGATGTATATAGGTATCGGTGTCGGCGCATTGTTCCTGATTTTGATGGGAGGAGCCCACCATATAATAGTTGCCGTGGTAGCCCTTGCAGCACTTTTCATAGGTTTCCAGACGTACAAATCCACAGGCCAGGAGGAGTACCTGTTATATGCATTGCTAATCGCTGGTGGTATCTTTGTGTTATTTGTTCTCCATGGCAAGGAGGATTCACAGACCGGCGGCATGGATGCTTATGGCGGCGGTGCGGGCGGCGGAATGGGCCTCCCTATGGGGTACTGATATCTTCTGAGTGTTGGCCACCCTCGCTATTGCGACCCTTTTTAATCAAGAAGCCTTTAATCAGATATGGGGGAATATTTCTCTGGTAGGATCAAACTTAACGGAAAACCCATCAAATGGGAGTCCGTTTTCCCGAAGGGCACCCAGTTTGAATGTAATAGGTGTGGCATATGCTGCACCAGGCTAGAGTTGACTCCTACTGATATCACAAGGCTAAAGGACGCAGGTTTTGGCAATTGCATAGTTCGGCCAGGGCCCGGCAATCCCTCCGTTCCAAAGGCTGCAATCCGCTTGCAGATGAATGGATACTGCCAGTTCTTGAATGATAAAAGGATGTGCGACATCTATGCCAACCGCCCGCTCGTATGCAGGGCTTATCCCATTATCCCAACGCCGGGCTTTGATAACGACCTGGTAGTGGATTTGTCGCTTAAATGCCCCTCGATATGCGGCAACCATCCTGAGATACAAGACAGTGATATCATAACAATATTAGACGCTTATACCACTGAGCTCCCTGAGTCCTTTTCCCGGGCTTTAGAATATCGGAGGACCCTTGCTGAGCATATCCGGGCAGCCTATCCTGCAGCGTTTTTACCTCGCGAGCGGAAGACGCGCTTCATGGATGCTGCTATAGGCCTTCTTGATACTCGTGATTCTGTCCCCGATATGCCCGGGCTCCTTAAGGGCTGGTCTGACAAGGTTTCGCTTGTTAGCCATGAGATCATGGCAAGGGAGTGCCAAGGGTCCATCGAGGATGATGGATTGGAGACAAGGATATTGTCTCGACTCAAAGACAGCCCGTTGGCAGCACGTACAGATAAATTTTCTAAGATGCGATATCGCAATGTCATCGCTGATCTCAAGGGCTTGGTTGTGCTTCCTTATAATGGCAGCATGCGCGTATTGCCTGATTCGCCTGGGTTCAGATTGCGGATAGGCAAAAGGACCTATGGATGGGGCAAAGTCAAAAACCTGTTGTATTCCTCAAAGGCTGTCAACGAGCTACAAGACTATTTAAGGCTAGTTGTCCGCCGTTCTAACTTCCAGCTGACTGTAGCACAGGTTGCCGAATATATCGTGGATTATAAGCATGTAGCAGTAACGGACTATTCTATTGAAACATTAATATTGGCAAATGCAATAGCTCCCTATCTTGATGTCTACTCTCGGATAGCCGCTGTTTTTAACGGCAGTGACGAGATAACTGCCAAAGATAGCAATAACGAGATAACCGCTAAGGACATGAGGACCGCCATCTCAAATGTGGATTCACAGTTTATCTTTGGGTTTGTTACTGGGCAAATAACCCAAGATATCCTAAGAAAAGTCGATAATGCACTTGACACTAGATGATGTCACACAACCCGTGTGAACTCATTCATGTGATACTGGCTGAGGCAATGCTTATCGGATAAGCCCGATCCCCCTGCCGAGTGAGGATCCCCAGTGTTCGGCTATCTCTTCCCACCAGTTGTTGCCGTCCCATTTGGGCTGGTATTTGACGCGGAGCATCTGTTCTTTCATTCCTTCAGAAACTGGGCCTATGTCTGGAGAGCCATACATGAAATTCTGTTTTTTCTTGGACGGATCTGATGAATCACTCGTGAGCAGCACGGCCATCACTAACCCTATACCAAGGGCAACCCAGACCTGGCCCTCTTTAAGTGCGAATATGACTAAGATGAGCATCACCAACACGAGCACGGTGTTCATTTTCTTATTTCCTTTTGGGCCTTTGTTTACCCAGATGTTTACTCAGATAAGTAATTAAGATTATAAGCTTAATAAACCTTTATCCGCCTGAAATGTACAATGATAATAAAAAATGTCAAAAATATTAAAAACCGGGCAGCCATGAGTTTCCTCCCTTATCCCTGCCCTGCGCAAAGTCCTTTGCCTTCGTTGGCACATTATATGTCAAATCCGTAAATCGGGCTACATCATTATCAATCGGCACAGGAAGCTTGAACATGCCACCCTCAATTCGTGGCCCCGTACTAGTCGCAGTGTTCTCGCCATAGGGCGAAAGGGTTCGGTCGGCGTATTCAGAAAGAGTATCCCTGCTTGTCATCTCGACACCGGACCTGGACCTTCTCCCGAAACGCATTTGAGGATTTTGCACATATTGCATGTATCTCGTCGGGTAATCAGCTGCCGAGGCCGGGTCTTTGGATGAAAGAAAGTAAACGACGCCCCCGATACCTAGAAGAGCTAGTCCTATCCAGGAAAATGGTGGGACAAGCACCATCAGCCCGCCCAGCAGGACTATAAACAGTGAAGGGTTCATCTTTTGTCTTTTTTACCTTATCTTTCGTCTTTATCTTTTGTCTTTTTTACCTTTCATAGCTTTCAGCCATTCATTAGGGGAGCCTAAGCCCGGGTTGACATACTCATCAGGTGACGTCACTGTCTTGACAGCTGCGGTGTGAATGCCCGGTAACGCATCCTTTCTAGTTCTGAAGTCCCATGCAGTCAAAGGCCCTGCGTCTGATTTTAACATGTCAAATGCTGGATCTTGCGTACTTATCCTGATTCTGATGTCGTCCTTGAACCTCACCAAATCCATATCCTGGGTAAAAGCGCCAGTTCTAGCACCCACAGACCCACCGAAATCACCCTTCATTGGGTTGACGCCCATCATTCCGTCAGCGAATGCAGTTGGGCTCCACTTCATATCGAATACATCAAAACCATCCTCAGCTTTCGCTGAGGGCATAGTCGCCTTCCCTGCAACCATAACCTTTTTCCCAACAGGCATAACAGGCACCATAGCCTCTTCAGTACCGCTGATGGCAACTGCCGCAGAGATAAGAATCAAGCCGATCCCAAGCCACCACCAGGACCCTCCCCACATTACTATGATGAATCCAATCGCCAGTAAGCCCATGAGATACGAAGTGCTCATGGCCATTTTATTGGTCTTCAGTCAGCTGTTCGAGGTCCCGTTTAGGCATATCAGCGCTTTTCCATCAGCTCAATGAGCTTGATATTCAGTTCTCTCATCGTCTCGAGAAGTTGCTTTATCTCGCTCATCTCCTGTTGTAGGCTGTCTATGCCGTCCACTAGCTTTCTTTTGGTCTCTTCGTCCATTTCGTCCTCATCATCTGTGTTGTTAGCATCATTGGCTTTAGTCATATTCCCTGAAACTGCAGTAGATAGGTCTGTCGGGGCCGATTTTACTATCTCACGCGCTGGCCTAGATATCTCAGCTTTTATAAGAGCCAATCTTTTTAACTTAAGCTGCTGGGCTTCAGTGGCCGACTGTATAACTTTGCCCGATCTATTAGAGCCTTTGTCAAGCTTGGCTTCAGCAGGTTTTTGAACCGTACCTGTCGGAGCCCCTTCCATGGGCATCGCGTTGGGTTCTGCAGGCTTCTTAGAATCAAGTTTCTTTGCAAACAGGTTGCCAAAGAGAGGTTTTTTCTCCAGCGACTTGACCTCCTTGTCAACAGGCTTTTGAGTATCCGTATGACCTACATCAACAGGCGCCGTATTGGGTTCCCCAGGCTTCTTAGAATCAAGTCTCTTTGCAAACAGGTTGCCAAAGAGAGGTTTTTTCTCCAGCGACTTGACCTCCTTGTCAACAGGCGTCTTCTCATCAGCCTTCACATCTGGGAGCTTCTCGGCCCCAAGCGTGGCTTCAGCAGGCTTTTGGATAGCATTAGTGAGACCATCCATCCTATGCCTTCCCCTGGGCTCCTCCGGCTTCTTAGAATCAGGTTTTTTTGCAAAGAGACCGCCAAAGAAAGGCTTTTTCTCCTGGGGAGATGTAGCTTCATTGGCTCCAACGGGCATCTTCTCAACCTTTGGCTCTAAGGCTTTCTCATCCCCCGGCGTGACTTCAGCAGGCTTTTGCATATAGGCTAATAGTTCCTTCGCCGGTGGTATGCCACTATCCTCAGGGAACTCTTCAATGTTGTCCTCTGGATAAAATTCAGCTGTATAAGGCTTCTCTTGGGTGTATCCGGGGGGTGATTGCCTTTGTTGCGTTGGAGATGACTGCCTTTGTTGCGTGGCAGCAATTGTTTCTTGAACCTCTTGAGGGCCGGGCGTTGGCTTATTCTGCACGCCCTTTTGCTTTTCAAAACCCCTTTTCAGTATCTCTTTAGCATTTTTGATGAGCACGTGTATCTCTCTGCCGGAAAGCCCAAACTCGATTAATTGGCCTTTAATCTCTTCGTCAGTCATTCCTTGCTCGTAGAGTTTTGCTACGAGCTCTTCGGGGTTAAGATCAGGCATCTTTTTATTCGAACACATATAATTATGCGTTGTTCTTTTAAAAGCGGAGATGGCGAATAAGAGTGTATGGGACCTACCTGGTGGTCCATGGGAAAAGCTTTTCGGCGGAGTCTGGAACAATGTCAATGTTGCGGTTTATGAAAATCCCAATAAGATCCTGTTGACCACATTATTTCCAAAGACTGGGGACGTCAATTGGATAATGATACGAGTCGATAAAATACTGATGGTGCCCAAAGGCATTGAGAAACTTGAGAAACAATTGGCTGAAAAGCACTTGCATATACTCAAGCAGCAGATGCCTGATAGGAACATAACCTACCTGATTCTTCTGAGCCCCCCCTCAATGGTCGAATTTGGCAGCCCGGAGATAGGTGCAAAAGTGCTTGAAGAGGTTCTTGATCTCGAAAAGGAGAGCGAAGACATAGTAAGGATTGCCAAAAAGGCGGGCGTTGAGCTGATAGACCTTAAGGACGCACCGTACAAAGAATCGGCTGCGGTGTTTGGGAACCCAACGCTCCTTTTGAGCCTTCTTAGTGCTGTGCCTCCTGGCGAAGAGCCAAAAAAAGAGAAGCTTGTAGAGATAACCCTCGGAGATAGTGAAGAGGGCATTCTCAAGGTCGATTCGGGGATATTCAGTGGATACACATCCATAAAAAAGGGGACTGAGGAGGAGAGAAATTATCTTGCCCAATGCATACTAGAATCGGCTATCATAGATGCCATGCCAATACCCCTGATACTTGATTTTGGTAAGCACCCCTTAAAGCTCGATTCCCCGAATATATATCCCTATGATTACTCCAAGTATGGTTTTGAGAACTCCCCTGTCGTTTTTAAGGTAAAACGTTATGGCGCTCCAGGGTCAAGCAATCCCTTTAGGATAAACCTAAACCAGACATCACCGCAATTCATATGGAAGGTGTTGGGCCTTGGAAAAGACGATGCCTCAATGGCTATAATGTCGGCGATAGGGCATTTGCACCAGTCCAAAAGGCTGGACGACCTGCAGAGCGTACAAGCCGAACTTCTTGGCACAGGATCGGATATGAAAGAATCCCGGACCGTCAAAAGAGCGTTGAGAATGCTTAAAACTCTTGAAAAGGCGTATGGCGACCTGTTTTCCAACGGATTTGACATGCATGATATAATATTAGGATGGATCCGGAATAACGAGACCGCGTATCTTTCATTTTCAGAAAATGACAAAAGAAAGCGCCTTGCGTTTTTCTTATACTTGCTAGATTCTATAAAACAACTGCGTGAATCCAATGTGTTGTCGGAGTTAGAGGCAAAGCGGGCATCGCACCTCTTCATAACAGTTATTGGGATGGATTGGTTTGGCAACGGCTTGATGCAGTCTGAGATTACTAGCGAGATTGTGAATAACCATTCTTCTGGATTGTTTGTGACCGAGACAGAGTTGCCAATGGAACTCGAGAGCAGGACTACTTATAGATTTCAAATAATCGGGCCCGGGAAGGCAAAATATTATTCCGGCGGAAGAGGCAAGGAGTTTACAATACGCCCTCTTTTGAGCTGCCCTCCCTAAGTATTCTTAGTAGTTCTTTAATAGTTTTCCAGTAGTTCTCTAGCTGTTTTCCAGTAGTTCTCTAGCTGTTTTCCAGTAGTTCTCTAGCTGTTTTCCAGTAGTTCTCTAGCTGTTTTCCAGAAGTCCCCT
>Ga0247841_10009198_pt1 | contig 13909 bp, 12 predicted proteins | sample LaCruzMarch2015__2_FD_192410 | JGI IMG/M metagenome (GOLD analysis project Ga0247841, IMG submission 192410) | Freshwater microbial communities from meromictic Lake La Cruz, Castile-La Mancha, Spain - LaCruzMarch2015_18m | ecosystem: Environmental > Aquatic > Freshwater > Lake | place: Spain...
ATCCTTGACCGGTTTTATTTTCTGTGCTTCCTGATCCCATTTATTGACGGGAACATGAACACCGCTTGAAAGTCTCAAACGCTTATGATTGAATGTGAATGATATAAGGAGAAGAGCTTTGCCGTTTTTTTCTTTGTCTGGATAGAAGATTACTGATGCCATTATTTGTACTTTTTTTTTGTCAGCTCAAAGGTACGAACTGTCAACTTCTTGTACAAATTTGTCAGTAAAAGTTATTAACCGTCGGTAAACGCTTGTAAAGATGATTTAATATTATGTAGCAATGACGGGCGTTACAAAGGTATTGATCTGATTTTCAATTTGCCCTATATGACCCCTCCGGAGTCACAAATTAAATCGATAAGCGCCTGTAAAATAAATATTTACAGGCGTTTTTATTTAATTTGTCCGATTATTGTCCGATTGATGAACACTTTCTTTCATATTTATTTTACCAAATGTCCTACTTTTGGATTAAAGTTAGTGAAATGAAAGACCTAAACGAATTCTATACTTTCCTGAAGGGAAAATCAGATGCTGAGATGGCAAATCTGATTGATAAAGATGTCAAGGAATTAGTTAAGAAGTATGGTTCAGATGCGGATCTATATTTCAAATCCCAAATCAGATTGTTAGATAATCTAAAAAATTTAACCGAATGGTATTTTAGGGATAAACTCCCAAATCTGATCAGACAGCAGTCTGAAAGAAAGGAAAAGGACAAGCTCCTTACCGTTGGTGACGTGGCTAAGGAATTGGGATTTACAGAACCTACAATATATAGTTGGATTAAGACAGGTGTTATTGAGGCTAGGAGTATAGGGATGGATGGGAAAAGAAATTCTTATCGAATCGAACGGGCGGAGGTGGAACGAGTTAAGAAGGGCTTGAAAAAATGAGTTATAGCTTTATCAGTAAGGAGGTGTTTTATGCAAGATGAAGTTGTTATTGATTGTGGAGTTAGTTACTGGGTAACTAAGAAGGAGATGAAAAAGCATTATAAAGGATTCGATAAGCTACCCCATATGTTGCCTACCTCATTCAATGATGAAGGCGAACTTACCGTCAGGCTGCCGTTAATAGCCATGGGCGGGGAGAGGGCAGAAATGGTCACGGGGCAATTGTTGGCAGTAATTGTTCCTGCTGCCCGCACGAGTGCAATGGCCCCTGCCAACACCTGGAAACATCCGACAGACATTGAACCAGCCACATTCAGCGTATCAGCGGCTCCGATCACGATACTCAGGGAACTTCCGGTACCCGAAGTCGTGAGATTTCCGGTTAAGGCAACATCCAGTAAGGCAAACCCATGAGTCTCTGTTCCTGTATATGTAAGGTTACTGTTCAAATCAACCGTATGGGTTGCCCTGATGATCACCCTGTCACCATAGACAGGTGTTCTGGTAGCTGTTGTCCATGCACTCCCGATATATTGTTCCCAGGTTGACGTCGATGACCATGCTCCACTTTGGGCAGAACGGAAACTAACGATATGAGCAGTTCCGGAGAAAGGCCATGCAATAATCAGGAAGAAAAGGATTGGAAAGTGTTTTTTCATAAGTATCAATTTTAAATTAATTCAATGTTAAAAGTGAAACCCGATCTGTACTAAGTACCGGAATCCGACGCTGAAGAGGTCGAGTTTGCCGTTTTGCTTGAATGATTTGTTGATAACATAATCGCCGATCAGCGGGTATTTCTGCAAGAGTTTATTATATAACTCTGTGTTGATCTCCTTTAACTGTTCGAAATTTATATTCCCGGTAATATCCAGACCGCCTCCATAATAACTTACGGCAGGTCCGACAAGTACAAAGTCGAGGGTAAGGCGTTTCCAGAATACGAACTGGTAACCAAGCTCAACGCCCACATTGAAAATGTAAAAATTCCCTTTTACCGCCCCGGCCGAATCGAGAACCGTGTGCATGACATCCACATTGTTCTTAAAATGGTAACCATAGTAACTGGCAAAAGGAGCAATGTAGAGGCCGTCGGGTATGGGTCGTGAATTTCTTTTTCCCAGGTAAAACCGGTACTCGAGCGCCAGATTAATCCCGTATTTTTCCCGGCCGGTAATGGTCAATAAACTGCCGATGGTGTCTTTAAACAGGCTTGGGAATTCAAGATATCCCACCGTAAGCGCAATGGATTGCTTCGGGTTGAGAATCCTTTCGTAACTGAAAGTGATGTTTTTCGAACTCCACAGCAGCATGGGTGTGGGGTTGAACTTGATCACATTCTTATGGTAGGGCTGTTTGTAATGGAATGTGGTATCATTCTTTGCCGCTGAAACCAGGAAAGGCATCATCACGATAAATGCCAGCAAAATTTTGTATATATTTTTCAAATTGATTTATTTTAGTACTCCATTAATTCACAAGATATTCCATTTGCCAGAGTCATGATGATAATCCATGGAATTTTAGCCCTTTACCCGAAGTCAGCAAGGCTGTTTTTAATTCTTTTTGGGTCATATCCAGTTTTGTTATATTCAAAGTATCTACAACCCACACTTCACCGTAATCTGTGTCGGGTGTCGATGGTAAAAACACTGTAGATTTTTCATCAACAGTGCTTATTAAGAATCCAGGTTTCCATGCACCTGCCATTTCAACCAGCACAGGCTCGCGCAAATCCTGCCCGGGTTGCAATTTGGCCATCATCTTGGCCTTATGTTTACTGTAATTAGGCACATACACCAGAACAGTATTTTCAATCCATTCCTTTCCCCGTGTGACAACCGAAAACCTTACAAGGAGCCCACAGAGATAAAATATTACCATCAATAATACTGCGGTAATGATGGGTGCTACTTCCAGCCCATCCACGCCCTTCAAACCAAGGAGTTCTGTAAATTTATGACCGAATCCATACATGAAGCCATACACCTTCTGGACGATTGCAAGTAGCACAAAAGCTGGCAGGAATAATACTATCCCGGCAATAAAAGTGTTTTTAAGATTTTTAATGATTTCTTTCACAATTCAAGGATTTGATAAATCAGTTTTCGGGCAGGTCCTCAACATTCATGTATTTCCGGGAATCCCGGGAGTCGGCAATACCGTTTAATCATTTTTTCAGGTACGAAATATGTGTTTTACCTATCATTCCGTTGAAGGCAAACGGAGCCTTGTCATAATAATCGAGCGACACCGGAGAATCCAGATCGATGCCGATGTCAAAGGTTGCATTCGAGGTAAAGTGGAGTGACATGGCTGCGGGGACCCTGCCCTGGCCAACAACTTCGCCATTCACCTTCAGCGTGATGTCCATTGGTCCGCCGATGGTTGCAGCCAGTTTCGATTCGACCTCGATCTTCACCTTGCCCAATGGCAGTTTGCCTTTGGATTTTATTTTTGTACGCTGAACCTCAAACAGGTTGAATTCATAATTCAGGAAACCATCCTTCACATAGCAGGTAACTCCACCTGAAAACCCGGCAAGCGCGTACAGGACCCCGTTGGCCTTTGCAGGTACAGTCACATCCATTGTCACAAGACTGCTTACTTTTCCAAGTTTCGGGGCCGCCGATTCGGGCATGCGGGTAATGGGTTCATCGAAGGTCCATTCCGTGAATGCCGATGCAGGTGCATCTTCCGGGTGGAACATCGCAGTGGACCACATTCCGCCTCCAATGGGAAGATTTTTATTTTTGGCAGATTCAACGATGAAAAGAGCTTTCATCTCCTCAAGTTTCCCAGGATTTGAAGCAGTCAGATCGTTTGACTGGCTCCAATCCTCTTCGATGTTGTAGAGTTCCCATTTATCGGTAAGCGGCGACCACTCCCTGATGCCTTTTGGCATTCCTCCCACCCAAGGTTCGCGAGGTCCCGGAGCGCTGGCGAACCAACCGTCGTGGTATATACCACGGCTGGCCATGATGTCAAAGAACTGGGTTTCCCGCATGCCCTTCACCTTTGGATCGCCAAACGAGTAGACCATGCTGACCCCGTCGATCTCATCCTGCGTGAATCCATTGACGACGCGAGGTGGTGTGATCTTTGTCAGTTCGTAAACTGTCGGAACAATGTCAATTACATGATGAAACTGCGGACGGGGAGCAGGATCTGCCTTGATGCGATCGGGCCAGGCCACGGCCATCGGTTGCCGGATGCCCCCGAAATAGGCTCCCATCAGTTTGGTGCCTTTATACGGCGTGCTGCCTGCCCATGCCCACCCTGCGTTATACATGTTGTCTGTCTTAGGGCCACCCAGGGCTGCAAGACCTCCGAGTTCATTTAATGCTTCAATGTGCTGGGAAATTGTGGTAGGGATTCCATTCTGGGCCAGTTGCTCGCTGATGGTGCCATTTAGTCCTTCAGAAGAGGAGCCATTGTCGCCCCAGATGTAGAATATCAGTGTATTATTCAACTTCCCTTCCTTTTCAATCTCATCGATGATGCGGCCGGCATTATAATCGGCATGTTCTGCAAATCCGGCGAAAACCTCCATCAGGCGGCGCTGAAATGGTTTCTCTGATTCTGGAATTGACTCCCATGCAGCCATGGAGGCAGGACGAGGTGTGAGTTGTGCGTTCTGAGGGATCCAACCTTTGGCTTTGGCCCGTTCAAAGGTCCGCTCCCGGTATTTATCCCAGCCGTCATCGAACTTAGCTTTGTATTTATCCGCCCACTCCTGCCGGACCTGGTGCGGGCCATGAGCAGCACCAGGAGCCCAATACAAGAAGAAGGGCTTGTCTGGCGCATAAGCTTTCTGTTCGCGCAGCCATTTGATGGCATCGTCGGCGATATCCTCCGTGAGATGATAATACTTATGGCCGCCCGATGAATGCGGTGTTTCAACATAGGTGGTATTGCGCACCAGGGTTGGCTCATACTGAGATGCCTCACCGGCAAGGAAACCATAGAAATACTCGAACCCATAACCGGTCGGCCAATATTCAAACGGTCCTTTGTCTGTGATCTGTTCCTCGGGTGTGTTGTGCCACTTGCCCCAGGCACCTGTGTTGTAACCGTAATCTTTCAGTACTTCAGCAACAGTGGCTGACGACTTTGGAATGGTCCCGCTGAATCCGTCAAAATCATTTGCAATCGCGGAGATCTGCCCGTTGCATACTTTGGTATGATTTCGGCCGGTAAGCAGTGAAGCACGAGTGGGTGAACACATGGCCGTGGAGTGAAAACGGTTGTATGAAATCCCCATCTTCGATATCCGGTCAAGGGTTGGGGTATGGACCTCGCCACCATATGTCGAGGGGGTGCCGGGTCCTACATCGTCCATCAGGATGATCAGGATGTTCGGGGCTCCGTCGGCCAATCGTTTTGGATCCACCCGTTTTTTATAAGTGGAACTCTCCATGGTCAGTCCTGCCTTACTCCCCGATGGTGTGGGTGCAAAAGGCAATACCTCCTGCGCTGTCCCCACACCTGAAATGGTGGCAAGCAGACCAATAACCAGGCCTTGAAAAACGGTAAGACTTATTGTTTTTTTCATGATATTTTTTTTTGACCGTCATTATTCTCCCGGATTTTGCATCTGTTGCATCATCCCCTGAATCATTTTTGTGAAATCGCCTGAAAGAGGTGTTTGCCGTGGAGGGAATTCCTTGAATGTCATCAGGTGTTTTCCAAGGAGTTCGAGCATGGGGGCATAAACCCAGCCTTTATGCTCCGACATCTGGCGGGTAATGTCACTGTCAACCTGTCTTTCATACGGGTCAAGCAGAAGATTAACAAGAATGGGCCTTCCGTAACCCTGTAGCTGACCGTCCCATTTTCCGTTCCGCTTGGAGGCGAAGATCATTTTGTATTGTTTGTATCTTACCGCAGTAAGGTTTGCTTCATCATAGTAGAAGTAAAAGTCTCTTTTCGAAGCTGATTTTCCCAGAAGAAAATCGGTTTGATCAACTCCTTCAAGTAAGACTTTAAAGGACTTTCCGTTGTAGGTTGCTCCATTCTTAAGTTTCTCTGCAACGGTGGGCTCCCCGGCTGCAGATGCCAGCGTCGTGAACCAATCCTCCATGGATACAATCTCGCTGCTTTGCCGGCCTGCCTCCACTTTGCCCGGCCAGCGTACAAGGCAGGGAACCCTGACGCCTCCCTCCCAGGTGGTCCCTTTATCACCTTTAAATGGTGAGGTTCCACCTTCAGGCCACATATACTGATATGGGCCATTGTCGGTCGTATAGACGACTATTGTATTGTCGGTAAGTTTCAGGCTATCCAGCAAAGAAAGCAACTGTCCGACTTCGAGATCGTGTTCTGCCAGGGCATCACCATACACATCATCACCGTTGTGCGATGCGCGTGAAAGTCCGGTATATTTTTCCTGGAGGTGCTGGAAGACATGTAATTTTGACGGATTGTACCAGACAAAGAAAGGCTTGTCTTCTTTGGATTTTCTTTTAATATAATCGGTTGTCTTTGCAAGGATCTCCTCATCAAATTTCTTCATCCGTTCAGTAGTCAGCGGCCCTTCATCAACGGTAGGGCCATTGGCAGTGCCTGACACCACCCCGCGGGGATCATATTTCTTCTTGAATCCGGGAGAATCAGGCCTGTCCTTGTCTTCAGGATCCTCATTGGCATTCAGATGGTATAAATTGCCAAAGTATTCGTCAAACCCATGGCGGTGGGGCATGAATTTTTCGAGGTCACCCAAATGATTTTTACCAAATTGGGCGGTATTATAGCCAAGCGTTTTCAGGACCTCGGCAAGTGAAGGGTCTTCGGGTTGCAACCCGATATCAGTTCCGGCAATGCCAACAGTGGTCAACCCGGTTCTGACTGGAAGTTGCCCGGTGATAAATGCAGCTCTTCCGGCAGTACAACTGGCCTGGGCATAAAAGGATGTCAGTTTCATTCCTTCCTTCGCAAGGCGGTCAATGTTGGGTGTCGGAACACCGGTGATATCTCCGCCATAGCAGCCAAGATTGGTCCAGCCAACATCGTCACCCATGATGACAATGATGTTCGGTTTTTTTTGTCCAAGGGTCAACTCTGCACTGACAATTAACAGGATGGCGATTATTAAATTTTTCAATTTCATGGTGTGGTTATTAATTGTATTTTTATTTCATTCCAAAAATGGTGACATCCGCCTTGCCGTTAAAAAGCCCTTTGGTGTCGTACCAGAAATCGATTCTTTTAATGCTGCGTTTACCGCCTTTCAGATCGATCACCCTGCTTTCACCTCCTTTGGCAATATTCTGCCTTACTTCGATGTTGTCAGGAACTCCGTTGTCGTAAGTGACAACCATTTTATTCAGGTTCAACGGTGCATCGGTCACTTTAAATTTCAATTTTCTGAAATTATCCCCCGGGCCTTTCACCTCGATAAAATCGTGATCGGCGGTATGATTGGCGTGGGTTGTTCCGATCACAACCCATGCACCTGGTGGCGCTTTACGGGGTGTTGCTATCTTCTGGGCGAAGACCGCTGTAAATATACTGCAAGTCATTGCCATCAGAATAATCAGACTAAGCCATATTAAGTATTTGTTTTTCATACAATTAAATATCAGAGTAGTGAAACGTTTACTTTATTGATTTTTCCATTGAATTTGAAGGGTGCCTTCTTTTGATATCGAAGTGATACCGGTGACCCCAGGTCCATACCCACATCAAAGCTTTCACTGGCGGTGAAAGCTGCAGGAACGGTGCGTTTCACCTCTCCCCTGGCAGCTTCTTTGCCATCGATGCTGATCACGATGAATGCAGGTGCACCAGGCTGTGCAATGGTTGTAATTATTTCAACCTGGTGTTTCCCGGGCGCCAGTTTTTCTCTGGGTTCAACGGTATAATTTTCAATAAGCATCATGTTGTATTCATAGATCAACTTTCCATTGTCCATGAAACAGGTCAGTCCGCCTCCTGAACCACCCAAGGCATACAATACGCCGGATGCATTGGCACCAACTTCCAGATCAATTACCACTTTGTTGCTTTTTTTGCCCAGGCCCGGAGCACTGAATTCGGGCATACGGGTGGTATTTTGGTCAAATGTCCATGATTTGTAAGGAGAGGCAATTACATCTTCGGGATGCAGCCGGAGCCAGATTCCTGCACCGATGGGAAAGTCCTTATTCTCCTTTGCCTGCTCCAAAAAGAGCGCCTGCATTTTCTTCAGTCTTTCCGGTTCTTTCAAAGCAAGGTCATTGTCCTGGGAGAAATCTTCATTCAGATTATATAATTCCCAAACATCTTTATCAGAATCCCATTTATCCAACCCTTTTTGCCCTGGCAACCACGGGTAAAGCGGCCCGAAGGTGCAGGCAAACCAGCCATCACTGTATACACCCCGGCTGCCGTTGTTGTCGAAAAACTGAGTCTTGGGAGCGGGAGATGCCTTGGCATTTTCAAAAGTGTATTTCATGCTGATGCCGTCCATTTGCATTTGCTTAAAGCCATTTACAACCTGTGGTGGTTTAATACCCAGGATATCGTAAATGGTAGGGGCGATATCATTCACATGATGGAACTGTGACCGCGGAGTTTTATCCGGTTTGATCCCTTTAGGCCAGCTGATGACCATTGGGTTCCGTGTTCCACCAAAATGGGACGCGATCAGTTTGGTGTATTTGAATGGAGTGTTCCCGGCCCAGGCCCATCCTGAGTGATACATGTTATCGGTTACGTGGCCGCCAATGGCATCCAGTCCGCCTATTTTCTGAAGCGCTGCCAGTTGTTGCTGTATGGTATTGGGGATGCCATTTTGTGCAAGGAGCTCGCTGATGGAACCATTTTGTCCTTCGGCACTGGATCCGTTATCGCCCCATATATAGATGACAATGGTGTTATCCCGTTGTCCCATTGCATCCACGGCATCAAGCACACGTCCAACCTGCACATCGGCATGTTCAACAAAACCTGCAAAAACTTCCATCAAACGCTCCTGGAATGGTCTTTCCGATTCCGGGATGCTCTCCCAGGAGGCCATGGTTTTATCGCGCGGGGTGAGTTGGGTGTTGGCAGGGATCCATCCTATCTCCTTCTGGCGTTTAAACACCCGTTCGCGATATGCATCCCAGCCATCATTAAACCTGCCCTTGTATTTGTCGGACCATTCTTTGAATATCTGGTGCGGACCATGCCCGGCACCCGGTGCGAAATAGAGGAAAAACGGTTTATCTGAGGCATAGGCCCGGTGCTGGCTGAGCCAGGAAATGGCATGGTCGGCAAGGTCGGAACTCAGGTGATATTTTTCATCATGAGGAGGTTCAACCAGGTTATAGTTTTCCACTAGGCGAGGTTCCCATTGGGAGGTTTCACCCGCAAGAAAACCATAAAAATGTTCAAAGCCGTATGCATTTGGCCAATAATCGAACGGCCCCTGTGAAGTGGTTTGGTTTGCAGGTGTATTGTGCCACTTGCCAAATGCCGAAGTACTATAACCGTAATCTTTTAAAACTTCGGCCACAGTGGCCGCCTCCTTGGGAATTATGCCTGTATACCCTTCCCAGTCAACAGCCCGTTCTGCAATTGTACCTGACCCGACACGGGTATGATTCCGGCCGGTAAGCAGGGCCGCCCTGGTTGGTGAACAAATGGCCGTTGTGTGAAATTCATTGTAAGCAATGCCCTCATTGGCCAACCTCGTTAGCGTGGGAGTAGTGATCTCTCCCCCAAATGCAGAAGGCGTTCCAAATCCCACATCATCCATTAACACAATGATAATGTTGGGGGCATCCTTGGCAAGATGACTGGTCTGAGCCCTGCGCTCATGTTTGCTATCAGCCAGAGTCTGGCCGGCAATGCTGGCTGATGGCGCAGAAGTGAAAGGCAGGATGCTGCCATCGTTACTATTCTGTGTAACAGGCTGCTTATCAGATGACTGACATGCAAACAATCCCAAAAATCCAATGATTGCTAACAGCGTTTTTATTGTTTTCATGGTATTGTGAGGTATTATTATCTCGTTTTTGGAATCGGTAAGCACCAATGCTTAGGCGTGGCAAAAATATTCAAAAACGTTTTGCTTTGGAATCATTCTCAATAGCAAAGACTGATACTAATAATAGTTAATTCTAAATATTGTTTTTTAACATTGATAATTAGCATTTTACGAATCAAATATGCAAAAATAAAGTTGTATGAAATTATCATTCAGGATTAATTTATCTTTGCGCTAACAATTAGAGGATCATGAATTTCTCATTTTCAGAGTTGTTTAGTTATTTTGGCGGCACCCTGGGTTTGATCCTGACGTTTGTTATCCTGACATTCATGAAGGGCAAGGCAACGGTTAAAGACAGCCTTGTGTTGTTTCTCCTCTTCGGGTCATTGATTGTAATTCTTGGAGCCATTACTTACTCCGGAAAGGTATTGTCATTCCCTTTTCTTCTACGACTCGACAGTCCCCTTCATTACATATTTGGTCCTGTCTGTTTCTTTTATACCCTGGCATCATTCAAAACAGACTTCCGGTTCAGGAAGGTTCAATTGTTGAACCTGCTCCCGTTTTTAATAAATATAGTGGAATTCATCCCTTTCTATTTCAGCAGTTCTTCTTATAAAATTGACTATTACAACCAACTGAATTCCGCCGGTTCAGTGATACTACCATGGCATTATCTCTTTAAAACCATCAGCACCAGCGGGTATTTTGTTGCACAGCTATATGTGTTTTTCAAGTACAAGCCAAACAAAAATACAACATCAACCCCAACGCCTTACCTGGTATCCTGGTTTTTGGTTTTCTTTGCCGGACAAGCGGTGATGTTGGGAGGTTTAATCATTGATCAGTTCACTTCAGTGCATTTATTTAATGATCCCTACCGTTACTCCATTACCATTGAAACTTTTTACCTTTACGTGGTGACCATTGCACTGCTGTTTTATCCCAGCATATTATATGGAAATCCTCCAGATGAAATCACTTCCAAAGACAAATACTTTCGTTCTACACTTACAAACAATGATAAAGTTGACATCCTTGATGACTTGGTTGCTTACATGCAAAGTGAGAGCAAGCCATTTCTTCGTCCTAAGTTAACCTTGATAGAGGTGGCCAGTCTGCTAGGGGTGAGCACACAAAACCTATCCCAGGTCATCAATGAACGAACTTCCTTAAATTTTAATGAGTACGTCAATTCACTGCGGGTTGAGGAGGCCAAAAAGATCTTATCTTCCCCCGAATACATGAAGTTGACCATTGATGCTATAGCATTAAAAGCAGGATTTAACTCTAAATCACCATTTTATGCGGCCTTTAAGCAATTTTCAGGGATGACCCCAAAGAAATTTGTTGATTTGCTGAATGCAAAAATCTAAATCGTTGTCATTTGGGAAGTAAAGGTTGATGCCACTAAATCAGGTATTTGGAACGTGATCAAGGTTCGGCTGTTTTCCTTCGGGTTGATCGTGGCTATCGCTTTTCTGCTTATGGTGTCACTTGTCGTTTCCGCCATGCTATCGGCATTTGGTATTTGGATTTCAAACCATTTTTCTGACTCGTTTCTTATTGTTTTACAGGTGGAGATAACTCCGCATCCTACGCCGAATTGCAGGGAGCTTTGATCTTCTATGATTCGGTGAACAACACACTTTTTCTCACCGGCAGCTTTTGGGGCAATGCCAGGTTTGGCTCCTTCTTGTTATCGTCGCGACTTACTGATAATTTTCTTGCAAAGTACAACCTGGATGGGATCTGCATTTGAACAAAAAAATACGGAGGCATTGGAAGTGATGATTGCATCGGGATGGTATCTGACCCGGATCACCAGAGCCTGTCGTGAATAACGCACAGGCTCTTTTTTTTGATAATCCAAAATTATTCATTTATTTTGCCTCCAAATTACCTGAATTATGAAAATACTCAAGGAATTTAAAGAATTTGCCATGAAGGGCAATGTGATCGATCTGGCTGTCGGTATTATCATCGGTGCGGCTTTTGGAAAGATCGTTTCGTCGGTAGTCAATGATGTCATCATGCCACCGATCGGACTGCTCGTTGGAGGCATTGATTTCAAAGATATTGCCATCAACATGAAGGATGCAGTTGTGGACCCGGCAACAGGAAAGATTCTGAAAGCTGCTGTGACGCTTAAAATCGGCAACTTCATTCAGTCAATTGTGGATTTCATGATCGTGGCCTTTGCCATTTTCATGTTTATTCGTGGAATCAACCGCTTCAGTAAGAAAAGTGAAGCGGCTCCCCCTCCCCCTCCGGGACCGACCAAGGAGGAAGAACTGCTCACTGAAATCCGGGATTTGCTCAAGAAATAGTGTAGGAGATATTCTGCCCGACAAACAAACATTCGACCATTTAACCTTTTAATTATATGAGAAATATACTGTTTATTGCATTGCTATTGTTTTCACTGGACAGCGTTTTTGCGCAGGAAATCGTAAAAGTTTCTAAAGCAAAAGAGGAGGCGCTTTCAGGGGCTCCGGCAGATACCTCCACAAAGCGTTGGTTCATTCAGGGAACCGGATCTCTGGCCATTTCCCAGGCTGCCTTTTCGAACTGGGCTGCCGGGGGTGAAAACGCATTAGGGCTGAATGCTTTTCTAAATCTTAAAGTCAACTACAGAAAAGGGAAGCATGTTTGGGGCAACACGATCGATCTTGGATACGGCTTTCAAATCCTTGGCGTTGGAAAGGATGCAAAGGCTACAAAGACGAATGATAAAATTGAAATAACCACGGCTTACGGATACGAATTACACCCAAACAAAAAATGGTATCTGACTCTTCTGGCCAACTTCAGAACCCAATTTTCGGCTGGTTACAATTATCCTGACGATAGCACTGTAATCTCAAATTTCATGGCACCGGGTTATCTGGTTGTCGGTCTGGGTATCACTTACTCCCCCGTTAAATGGTTCTACCTTTATGTATCACCCGCATCAGGCAGGTTTACATTTGTGCTGGATACCGTCCTTGCCAACCAGGGAGCATTCGGCGTAGAAAAAGGAAAACAGATCCGCGGGGAGTTTGGCCCTTATCTCCGCGCCGATTTAAATAAGGATCTTGCCAAAAACATTAATATTTCCAGCAGTCTTGAACTCTTCACCGATTACCTTAAAGATTTTGGGAATATCGATGTTAACTGGAGCCTGTTACTCACCCTGAAAGTCAACAAATGGCTTGCGACATCGATTTCAACCCAAGTTATTTACGATAATGATGTCATGATTAAAACAACTCCTACTTCAGAGGCAGGGCCCCGAACGCAGTTCAAAGAGTTGCTTGGGGTAGGTATATCCTATAAATTTCATTAAATAAAAAATGCTCCTTCTTACATCCTCGCCTAACCTTTTTTTGTCTTGGATATACTCATGAAAATAGGATATCAGGTTTTTATCATTACCTTTCAATACATCCATCTTCTCATATTGATCCCTTACGTAGACTACATCTGGATCATAAGCAGTTTGTCTTGTATCCTTAAAGTCATTTATAATACCTTTTAGCTTCAATAGGCAGTTGTCCAGTATCTTCTCAAGTTTATCTTTATCCTCCCCATCATCTTTTATCTTGGGATCAATAAGGTTGTTGAGTCTGTTATCCCCTCTCCAATACTTCTTCTTTAAGGATACACCCGTAGCCAATCTTGCGTTCCCTTTATGTTCATAGACTAACCAAACCTGAGATAAACCATGCTTATCTTCATAGTTCCTAAGTTTGAAATAGACTGAAATTCCCAACGGAAAACCCTGCCTATATAAAAGTTAGAGATGTTTTTGTTTTTTGCTGTTTGACTTCTCTGAGGTTTATAGACGTTCAAACGTTAAACAGAAATCACATTAAGGACAATACCTTAGTTAAAATTCCTGAAAAATCTAAACAGCGGAAGGAAAAATATGTGGTTCCATTAAATGAACCAATCTTTAAAGTTAATCGTATTTGAATGAATGCCAAGTCAACGGATATTGACCTCATTGAAAAGTACATTAACGGCCAGTTAACCCCAGCCGAGGTTCATGATTTTGAATACAGGCTGGATG
>Ga0247841_10009200_pt1 | contig 13906 bp, 17 predicted proteins | sample LaCruzMarch2015__2_FD_192410 | JGI IMG/M metagenome (GOLD analysis project Ga0247841, IMG submission 192410) | Freshwater microbial communities from meromictic Lake La Cruz, Castile-La Mancha, Spain - LaCruzMarch2015_18m | ecosystem: Environmental > Aquatic > Freshwater > Lake | place: Spain...
TGCTTGAGAGGGTTAGCCCTCTTACTGCGGCTAGCATTAACTTTAAAGCATCACTGTATCCTGGGGCATTAGCGTCTATGTTAAAAAGCCATGCTGCAAAAGTCCCCGTAGCGTTTAGAGCTTTAAACGCTTTGTTACTTTTGTTAAAAGTGGTTCCTTGTTTTATAAAAGCATACAAGGTTGCATCTGATTGCTCGTTACTTACACAAAGACCATAGTATGTCGTTATAGCCAGTGCTTTTACGTCTATCTTACTTTCATTCTTTGTTGCATAAAGAAGTGCCTCGTTGTCTTCTTTGGTCTGTGTTCCCTCTATACAAAGAGTGCCTATCTTTAATGCTGCAAGAAGACGATTCTCTGCAAGTACTCCGTGAAGTAAAACCTTTCTAGGGTTCTTGTGGACATCAATGTTATCTTGAAGGTTCGCGTATTTAACTTTTATGTCTTTGTTACTAAATGGGAGCTGGGAATTTATTTGGTCTGTGGGATTAGTAACAACTTTATTAAATTCTTGTGGATATAAATTAAAACAAAAACAAAAGCAAAAAGAGAGCAATATTAGCAATGAGTATAGTCTGCGCATAGAACAGTGCTCTCCCTGGCATTGGTTAGATACTGCTTTTAAAGCAAGTTCGATGCCAGGGCGTTTTATCAAAGAAATCAGCTAGTTCGTTACAAAAAAAAGATATGGAGCTGTCTCCTTTTTAAGTTAACCGTAAAATCTTTAGCCACTTATAATTATCTAAAAATATTGTGAACAGGATTAATGATTTCTAACAAATAAAAAAATTAGAGAAAAAGATCTAGTTTTATTTTACCATAACTCGCTTAACTTTTCCGTTTTCACATACAGCAACTGGAAGTTTCTCTTTCTTATGCTGCTCCATAACTTTTTTAACCGCTTTTTTCATCGCTATCAAAGCATTATCATGAAGGGTCAATCGCTTTTTCATAGAGCCTCCTCTGTACTTCTCATTATTTTGTTAAATAATATTTTATTAACAACATCTACGTGAGAGTTTGTTTTTTGTGCAATTAAACTTGGCTTACTTTCGGAGTTATCAAAGAGTATCCACGTATCAGCAATCGGTCGGTAGATGTTAAAAAAATTATTTAAGCTTCTGTCAAATCGTCTTTTAACATCGCTGCTAGGAACATTATGCCCTCCTCTAGCAACACGATCCTCTATTCTAAGTAGTGCTAGTTGAGCGTTAGGAATCCATAAAAAGAAAATATGTATTTTATATCCCTTAGATTTTAACTCATTAATTAGAGACAAATAAGTTTTACCAGATAAAGTCGTCTCAAAACCAAAATCAACAGCCTTAGAGGAGAGCTCTTTTATTTGTTGTAGTACTAATTTACCCGCTTTTATAGCAACTAACATCGGATCAAATGGAGATAAACCCTGTGCAATAAGATCCGCGTTAACAAAGTTAGAACATTTTGCATAGTTAGGCAAAAATTCTTTTGCGAATGTAGTCTTACCAGACCCATTAGAACCAGCAATTATGTATACATTTTTTTTCATAAAGTTAGGAAACCTTTGAAACTAAAGCGCAGATTGAAACACTTTGGCTCAGGTGGAGGGACTTGAACCCCCGACCAGGTGATTAACAGTCACCTGCTCTACCACTGAGCTACACCTGAACCTGACGAAGGTTTTTATTCTAACTTGGGCGGGTTGTCAAATATCTATTTTTAAGATACACCAGTGACATGCACAGCATAATAGCCATAGCGGCGATAAAAGTATTCGTCACAGTAATGCCACAGGTAGGAATAGTTCAGGAAATCGGGGGTAAATACGTGCAGGTAACCCCACTGGTTTCAAAAGCAGGATGCCCAGAAACCTACTCCCCTACTCCAAAGCAATTACAAAAATTATCAGAGGCTGATGTATATTTAAAACTTGGGCTTTCCTTTGAAGATACGTGGCTGAGTAAAATTCAAAATTCAAATTTAAAAACTGTTTCCATGACGCAAAATATAAAATTAAGAACAGACCAGGATCCACATGTGTGGATAAGCTTAAAAAATCTTAACATCATGGCAGACAATACAGCAACTATATTGAGTAAATTAAGACCAGATCAGAAAAAATATTTTGAGCAAAACCTTAAAGCTTTTAAACAAAAAATAAAGTCGCTGGACGAAAAATTCAAAACTTCAATAAAGCAAAACAAAAGTAAATACCTTTTTGTTATACATCCGGCATATGCATACTTTGCCAACGATTACGGACTGGAACAATATGTAATAGAATTCGAAGGCAAAGAACCAACAGCAAAGCAACTTACCAGAATGACACAAACATTCAAAAAATATAACGCTAAAATTATCCTTATACAACCAGAGTTCAGCGATAAAGCAGCAAAAACAATTGCAAATGAAACAAAATCAGAACTTGTTCCTATTTCTATTTATAACAAAGACCCTTTAAAAAACCTTGAGGAGCTTTTAAACAAATGGAAATGATCAAACTCGAAAAAGTTTCATTCAAATATGACAATGACTGGATACTCAAAGATGTAGATCTTTCTGTTAAAGAAAAAGATTTTTTGGGAGTCGTTGGACCTAATGGTGGTGGAAAAACCACTTTGCTAAAAATAATTCTCGGTTTGCTAAAACCAAACAAAGGAAAAGTTACCGTAAATGGTATTTTAAGCTACGTTCCACAGCATCTTAATTTTGATAAATATCACCCTGTTTGTATAGAAGATGTTGTACTAATGGGACTGCTGGATAAAATGTCCGCCGGTCTTATACATTCAAAAGAAGATTATCAAAAAGCATACTCTGCAATGGAAACTCTAGGCATATTCGAAATAAAAGGACAAAGATTCGGTGAACTTTCCGGCGGACAGCGTCAAAGAGTTTTAATAGCACGAGCCATAATAAGTGATCCGGATATTCTTATTTTAGATGAACCAACTGCGAATATAGACAAATCCGCTCAAGATACTGTACAAAAACTTCTGGTTAAATTAAATGAAAAAATGACGTTATTAATGGTTTCACATCATTTTGATTTTATAAGCTCAGACGTAAACAGGGTCGTATGTGTAGATAAAACGCTGCACACACATCCTACTTACAATATTGCAGGCAAGAACATTTCCATTATTGATCACTCAGGAGACGCACTAAAATGATGGAATTCTTTAACGCACTTACAACAACTCCATTCATGCAATACGCTTTAATCGCAGGTCTTTTAGCGTCTGTATCTTGCGGCGTAGTTGGGACTTATGTAGTAACAAAAAAAATAAGTCTCGTGAGCGGAGGGATTGCACATACTATTCTTGGCGGAGTTGGACTGGTTTGTTTTCTTAATAAAGTTTATGGAATGAATATCCCTCCTATGTATGGAGCTCTTGTGGTCGCCCTTTTAGCAGCGATAGTAATAGGTCTTGTAAAAATATATGGAGAACACGACGCTGATACAGTAATTGCAGCATTGTGGTCGGTAGGCATGGCAACTGGAGTTATTTTTATTGCATTAACTCCGGGCTATAACAACGACCTTATGAGTTATCTTTTTGGCAATATATTAATGGTAACAAAACACGATCTTTATCTTTTGGTATTACTGGATACTTTTGTAATAATAGTCGGTGTAGCATTATATCATAAGCTAAGTGCAATATGTTTTGATGAAGACTTTGCAAGAGTAAAAGGAATAAACGTTACGTTCTACTACCTTTTGCTTTTATGTCTTACTGCAATAACAATCGTCACACTTATACAAGTTGTTGGACTGATCCTTGTAATCGCACTCCTTACAATTCCTGCTGCAATTGCAAAACAGTATTCCAACAGTATGTGGAAAATGATGCTCTGGGCCGTAATATTGGGCGTCTTTTTTACTCTTTTAGGACTGGCTGTTTCCTACGGGCCAGACCTTCCGTCTGGAGCCGTAATAATCATAATTGCCTCATTAAGCTTTGCAATTTCAACTGGTTATAAAAAAATAATATAAAAAGAATATAAATTGACAAAGCAACAAATATTCGCTATAATTATATATTAGGACATAAAATATTGATGTTAAAAAAAGTAACATTTCTTTTAACAATAACTTTATTAAGCGCATGCACCGGGCGTGGCGACAGCTCTAACAACAATTCTGATAATAATACTCTTGAATATAATAACAACAATACACCAATCGGCTGGGTTTTAGTCGGAGAAGCAAACATTTCTGGTGCAGAAACAGCATCTCCTATATTAAAATTTTACGATCACATACCATATGTCGCCTTTTTGGACGCCCCTTCTAGTACAAGCAAAATAAGAGTTATGAAGTATGTTGCCGCTACAGACACGTGGGAAGATGTAGGTGGAAGCGGCTTTTCCGCCGGTTCAAGCAAACTTGCTTTTGAAATAAATAGTAGCAATGGAGACCTTTATGTTGCCTACAGTGACGGAACAGCGGCAGGAAAATTAACTGTAAGAAAATTTGACGGGGCTTCATGGAGCGATGTTGGCGGTGTAACAGGAATTTCTAACGATGCTGTAGAACACGTTGCAATAACTATAAAAAGCGGAACAACTCCTTATGTAGCATATTATGATACCGATGTAGGAACAGCTGCAGTTGTCATTCAAAAATACACAGGAGGATCGTGGAGCGTAGTTACCGGAGGCTTAGCAGAGGATGCCGACGCTGTTTCTTTAGCTTCTGACACTAACAACGTTTACCTTGCAACAGTAATCACTTCTTCAGGATTAATAAATATAAAACAATATAACGCCAGCGATACAGAAAGCTCTATTGCATACCCTGTAGCAAATCAGGCAAAGGACCTTTCAATTTTTGTTAAAGGCAACTACTTATATGTTACCAATATAGATCTGGATAACGCTGATAAAGTAGCATTAAGGCGTTACAACACAACAAGTCCTGCCTGGAGTAATGTAGGAGCCAGTGCATATATCTCTGATGGTGCAGCAGGAGTTCCTTCGCTGTATGTTGAAAGCAATGGAGTTTCTGATGATGTTGCGTATGTTGCGTATCAAGATCAAACAGTATCAAATAAGGCTTCTGTAAAAGTATGTATGGATAATGCAATAATTGACTGCGCCGATCTAGGCGAACTCGGTTTTTCCAGCACAGCTATAACAAACATTTCTGCATCATATGATGATGACCATCCTTATGTCACATACGTAGATACAACTACGAATGGAATTGAAATTAGAAAATACTAGATAAAAATTCAATAACTTTTAAAGGATGTTTCCCTACAGCCGTTTCATCTGATAGAATCAAACCTTCAAATCCAGCTTTATTAACGCGGTAAAGATGTTCAAGTTCTTCTTTTGTAGGCTTTAAATGTTCTATCATATTCCACAAAAGCCTTCCCGCTATAATTTTAGGTTTACTGAATTTATTAAAACTCGCTATAAATTCATTCTGTATATTTTGTAACTGCTCAAGCCCTGCCTGGGCGCCCATATCTCCCCTACAAAACCAAAGTTCATCAAAGTGTTTGTGTATATTAATTAAATGAGCCATTGATTCTGGTCTTTCTATTTTTGCTATAAGTTTTTTGTGCCGTACCAAAGGACGATAAAGTTTTGCCTCTTCTCCATTATAAACAAAGGACACCGCATATTGAACCTTCTCGTATTTAATACTAGCGCCGATCATTCTTTTATCAGCGTCAGATACTTTAACAAAATGAACAGGGTGTTGTTTCCTGTTTATGCTTTTAAAAGAGGAAACCGGCCCGTTTTTTATAACAACAGCATCTACTTTTTTACTGCTGGTATTTATTACTTCCAGCTCTACTTTTGCATCATTAAGATATAGCCGATCTTTCACTTTTAAAGCCTTAAAAAACTGTTGATCTGGTTGTGGAATAAAATTAACGTCGCTGGAAATATTTTCGTTAACTATTGTAAGCTCCAACGGAAGTTTTTTTACATTAACGAACGTCCCTATTCTCACCTTTGCTCCCTGCAAGTCTATAACTACAGGGACTTTGTCTCCCAATATCTTTAATATAGTCCTTAATTCAGATGGCGACATATGTCCGGAATTTAATCTGAACCTTGAGACCTTTTTTGAGAGCTCGTTTATAATATTTTGTTTTAGACTGGCTGGCCCTAAAGTCGCTGTAATATCCACACATACTCCTCTAAATAGGCCTGCACTTTAACTCTTGACTACAAAAAAAGCTATGCTAAAAGTTTCCAAGTTCTTTCACGTGGGAGGTTAGCTCAGCTGGAAGAGCATCTGCCTTACAAGCAGAGGGCCGCAGGTTCGAGCCCTGCACTTCCCACCACTTATCAGCCTTTTAAACCCTTAAGAAAGCTAAAAGCACTCAAAAGTTCTACATTATTAACAATGCGTTCTGTCCTTAAATCCTTAATAAGCTGAATAGCTTTAATTCCATATTTTTTATTAAAATACTGTACTGAAGGCACAACTTCTTTATCTGATAATTTGGCTTCTATAATAAGCTGAGGAACATCATTTATAGTCAGACAAAAATCTACTTCGTGATCTTCTTTGGTTCGAAGATAATTTAATACAGATTTCTGGCCTTCTCTATCCTCTATTAAATCTAGGTGTTTCAACAAGCTTACTGCAACAAAATTTTCAAACTTTATACCTTCGTCACCCAAAACCATACCAGTGTCATAAAAATATATTTTGGGTTCTTTGAGCAAAGACCTTGCTATATTTTTTGAATAAGGATTTACGCGAAAAACAATATATAGTTCCTCAAATATTTGAACATATTTTTTCACTGTGTTCGGTGATATCTGAACGTCTTCCGCTATCGATTTGTAAGAGATCGGAGATCCAACTCTTCTTCTCAACAATTCAAGAACAAGTTGAATAGCTTTTAAGTCGTGTACTTTTTCAAAATCAAGAATATCTGTCCTAATCAGTCCATCAATATATTGCAAACGCCATCTATTTGCATCAGCATCGGAAGCTGCTAAAAACGGTTCGGGAAAGCCTCCTCTTGTTATTAACTTATCCAAATACTCATGTTTTGGCGTCTCAAACTCAGCAAGTGTAAATGGTCCCAACCTGTGTCTAAAATATCTTCCAGAAAGAGAATCTCCAGCCTGCCTAAAGATGTCAAGCCTTGCGCTGCCTGTGACAAGAATTTTCAAAATATCCTTTTTAGTATCGTATAAACCCTTAAGATAGTTTTTCCAGTCCGGCATCTTATGAATTTCATCGAGGATTAAAAGTTCCGTTTTAGGAAGCCAGCTTTTATTTAAAATTACTTTTTTATCCTCTATTTCATCCCAATTTAAGTAAACACTATTTTCAAAATTTCTTGCTATGTTTTTAGCAAGCCATGTTTTTCCCACCTGTCTAGGACCGCTTAAAAACACGATCTTCTTGTTAAGATCTTTTATTATTATGTCTTTTTGTTTTCTCTCCATACATGACTATTGTGCATCATATTGCGTAAAAGTCTAGACTATTATGCAATATGATGAAAAATGACATAGAGAAAACCTCGCCTTTCTCCATTTTCAACTGGTTACATTTTGTAACCGACTCACGTCCTTCTTTACCAATGCGGTTTTTAAGAACTTTCCAGTAATCTCTTGCCACCTGATAATCTTGCTGTTTGTATAATGTCCACTACAGAAAAAATACCAATTTTCAGATTTCTCATCATAGACTCTGCGAATATTATAATCTTCAAATACAGCGAGTGATTTTTCTATCATCTTTGCACCCTACTTTTGCAAACAAACACCTTCGTACCACTTCTACTACTGCAAAATAATCCGCACTGTTTTGTCTTTTTCTAATATCCTTACAGAATAAACCCCTTTTGGATAGTTAGATAGATCAATGCTTGTATTATTAGTCTCTAGTTTGTTTTTATAAATAATTTGACCTATAGCGTTCGTAATTGCTGCTGTTTCACCAGCGACGTTGTTAAGACTTATGTTGAATAAACCGCTAGTCGGATTTGGATAAACAAGAAAAACCTCGTTCTTACCAACAACCTTATTAATTCCTGTTGGAACATCATCAAGTTTCACTATCCAGTAATCACTATCGGTGGAGTTTGAACTTCCTGCAACAATATATACGCCATCAGTTGTTTGCTGAATTGATTGTAAATAGTCGCCGCCAGTTCCGCCTAGACTTTTTTGCCAAGTAATATTTGGAGCCTGGGCATTGCCAGCCTGAATAAACACAAAACCAAAAATAATAAGTGAAATAAAAATATCTTTCAAAACTTTCATTAATGCCCCCCAGACATAGGGACGTATACTAAAGAACAAACAAATCTGTCAAGCTATTTACACTAGAAGATTAATGCTTTCTTCGATACTTAGCCTCTAATTTTTTAAGTTTTGCGGCCGTCTCTGGGAATTTGAAAAACTCAGCATATTTAGAAGCTGTCCAACCATCTTTATCCGTTAAAGTTATATCTGCACCCAAATTTACAAGCGCTTTTGCCGTTACTGTGTAACCACCCCTCGCAGCATACATAAGAGCCGTCATACCATTATTATCCGATAAGTTTATTTCTGCTCCATAACTTACAAGCGTTTTTGCCGTTTCTGTACGACCAGCTCTAGCAGCATACATAAGAGCTGTCGCACCACAAAGTTTATCCGTTACATCTACCGTTGCTTTCAACTCTGTTATAAGCACTATTACGGTATCTGTATTACCGTACAACGCGGCATACATAAGAGGTGTAGTTCCACTTATATCTTTTGCGTTTACATCCTTCCCAGAATTTACAAGAGCAGTAATCGTCAAAGGACGATCTGATATAGCAGCTTCAAAAATATCTAGTTCCTGTGCAAAAGCACCAGACGTAAATAATAAACACATTAAAACCAAAAACATCCTCTTCACAATAAAGGTCTCCTAAAGGTTAAAAAATAAACACCATCATAATTAAGATGCAATGCCTATACCAAAAAAATACACAAACAAAATCAAGTAATTAGATATATGCATGGCCCTGTTTTTTTATAACAATTGACTAAAAGTTAGGCGCACAACGGACGAAGACAGATTTATTGTCGACAATCCTAGTTAATCTTATCAAATAAAAAAACGAGTGTTCCCTCGCCCTTTCCACAGTTATTTTGGTCACTCAAGCTTGAAGCCGCACGAGTCAACTTTAAATAAGAAGGCTGATTAATATCTGCAGAAAAAGATTTTACATCTTTGGGATCTGTTAATTTGCCTATTTCATATGAAAAAACAAATCCGTTGGCAAGAATAACCTTGCTATCATCCATAGATTTTATATCGAGAGAGTAACCCTCCGACTTTTGCCCATCAGCATAGGAATAAGAAACCGTTAAAAGTTCATTAGAAAAAAACCAAAGAGTGATAGGATCTCTTTTTCTATCTATATAATTAATAATAACATTCTCGCTGGTATCTTTGGACACACAAGATCTGTAGAGCTGTCCCCATTTATTTCCCTTTAATACGTCACTGTTTGATTCAATCACATTCTCTTCTGCAAAAAGCAATGTTGAAAATAAGACTGTTACAATAAGAATCACTTTTCTCATATATCTGCCCTCCTTGTGAGTAGAGTTTGTTATATAGAAAAAACACCAAAAAGGGAAGCTTTCTTTGGTGCTGTACGTTCCACCACCCATTATTCTCGCAATCCGCCTTTTTTTATGTTAAAAACTTTAGGATAAAGAGGGGGAAATCATGAAAAAACTAGTTCTATTGTCTTTTTTATTACTATCCGTTGCCTTAAACAGCATTGAAGCAAAAAAAATCCCGCTTACAGATTTTTTTAAGAACCCGACAAAAACTTCTTATGAGATATCTCCCGACGGTAAGCATTTTGCATACCTTGCGCCATACAACAAAAGGATGAACATCTTTGTAGACGGCAACCGTCTCACCAGCATTACAGACAGGGACGTAGGAGGAATGTTATGGAAAGGGAATGACTATCTTATTTATGGAAGGGACTTTGGTGGCGATGAAAACTATCAAATATTCTCTGTTAACGTAAAAACAAAAAAAACAAAAGCACTTACCCCTTTTAAAGGAGTAAAGTCAACTATTCTGGATGACCTGGAAAACATTAGTAACAATGAAATTCTTTTCACCATGAATAAAAATAATCCTGAGATTTTTGATGTATATAGACTAAACATAATCTCTGGTAAGACGACTCTGGAGGTAAAAAACTTTGGTAATGTAATAGATTGGGTTACAGACCATAACGGTGTTGTTAGAATTGCAGTATGCAGCGATGGCGTTAATGCTAAAATTTATTATCGTCTAGACAATAAAAGTGACTTTAAAAAAATAATGGATCTAGACTTTAAGAATTCATTCGAGCCATTATTTTTTACCTTTGATAATAAAAATATTTATGCAGCAACAAACGTTGGTAGAGATAAATCTGTAATAGTAGAATATAATCTGGAGAAAAGAAAAGAAGTAAAAACCATATACCAGAACAACGACGTTGATGTAAGCAACCTTTACTATTCAAAAAAACGCAAGGTTCTACTTTCTGCAACATATTACACAGACAGATTACAAAGAGTCTTTTTAGATAAGGAAATAGAAACTATTTATAAAAAAATCGAATCTAAACTCCCAAAAAACATTGAAGTTGCACTAACTTCCAGCAATAAAGAAGAAGACAAACTCATAATAAGGACGTACAGCGATAAAACTTTAGGCTCTTACTATTTTTATGATGTAAAAAAAGATCACATAAAAAAACTTGCTGACGTTAGTCCATGGTTAAAAACCAATGAGATGTGCGATATGATACCAATACAATATAAATCCAGAGACGGTCTAACAATACACGGTTACTTAACTGTACCACGGGTTGCAAAGGCAAAAAATCTACCCGTCGTAGTTAATCCTCATGGTGGTCCGTGGGCAAGGGATTATTGGGGTTTTGATCCGGAAGTTCAATTCCTTGCTAATAGAGGCTACGCTGTGCTTCAAATGAATTTTAGAGGTTCAACAGGTTACGGTAAAAAGTTCTGGCAAGCCTCTTTTAAACAATGGGGATTAAAAATGCAGGATGATATCAGTGACGGTGTAAAATGGCTTATAGATCAGGGTATTGCAGACCCAAAACACGTGGCAATATACGGTGGAAGCTACGGCGGTTACGCAGTGCTTGCTGGTCTTACATTCACCCCAGATTTGTATGCATGCGGAGTTGATTACTGTGGCGTTTCAAATATTTTTACTTGGATGGAATCTATTCCACCTTATTGGAAACCATTTGTAGAAATGAATTACGAAATGGTGGGACATCCGGAAAAGGATAAAGAATTGCTATCCAAAGCCTCTCCTGCCTTACATGTTGAACAAATAAAAGCACCTTTGCTTATAGCTCAAGGAAAAAATGATCCTAGAGTTAAAATAGGCGAATCCAACCAGATGGTGGACGCTTTAAGAAAACGTGGTATAAATGTTCCTTACATAGTAAAAGCCAATGAAGGACACGGCTTCAGGAACGAGGAAAATCGAATGGATTTTTACAAGAACATGGAAACTTTTCTTGGTACCTGCCTTAATAAAAAGTAGGAGGATTTAAAATGAGCGAAGTGCTGCATCTTACACAAACCGATTTTAATGACAAAGTAAAAAATTCTAGCGACGTGTATCTTGTAGATTTTTGGGCACCATGGTGTGGACCTTGCCGTATGATGGGGCCAATACTGGAAGAATATGCCAGTAAGCAAACAAAAATAAAAGTCGCTAAAGTTAATGTGGATGAGAGCCCGGATCTTGCCACTGAATTTGGTATAACAGGTATTCCGACGTTGATAGTCTTCAACAAAGGCAAAGAAGATCAAAGAATATCTGGTCTTGTACAACTAAACATTTTGGAACAAAAACTTTCTAATTATTAATATGGAAGAAACAAATAAAAAAACAGAGGACCAAAACCTTGCTGTAATAATTCATTTAAGCCTTCTGATGGGTATAATAATTCCTTTTGGTGGCTATGCAGCGACGTTAGTCCTGTGGTTATTAAAAAAAGATACATCTACCTACATAGACCAACAGGGAAAAGAAGCTATTAACTTTATGCTAAACGTACTTGTTATAGGAACGGCAGCAACCATACTTTGTATAATGCTGATCGGTTTCCTTTTGATGATACCTCTAGTAATAATGGCGTTCGTAATGCCTGTAATAGCTGCTGTAAAAATAAGCAAAGGACAAGACTATAAATATCCGTGGGTCTATAGACTTATAAAATAATTCTGGTTCCGCCCTGATTTTTTACGGCGTTAAATATGTTTTTCGGGCTGGTTATTATAGCTGTATTTTTTGTTTCTTTTGCAAATGCAATTAATGCTTTTATTTTTGGCAACATACTTCCTGCTGGAAATTGTCCTTGCTTTAATAATTCTTCTGCCTCTTTAACTGTAATAACATCAAGTTCTCTTTGATCCGGCTTTCCATAATTTAAACATACTTTATCCACGGCTGTGGAAATAATAAAACAGTCTGCATTAAGTTCCCTTGCAAGTAGTCCTGAGGCATAATCCTTATCTATTACAGCCTCCACCCCTTTAAGAGAGCCATCTTCTTCTTTTACAATAGGTATCCCACCGCCACCAACAGCAATGGTTATGATATCATTATTAACAAGCGTACGAATAGCATCTATTTCTATTATATCTATCGGCATAGGTGACGCTACAACACGACGATAACCCCGGCCAGCATCTTCTATAACTTTCCAACCATCACGTTTTTCGTGTAATCTTGCATCTGCCTCTTTTAAAAAAGTACCAATTGGTTTTGTCGGATTTTTAAATGCCGGGTCATTTCCGTCGACTAAAACCTGTGTAACTATTGTTGCAACTGTCTTTTTTATCCCTTCCTGTTTCAACACATTGGCAAAAGCCTTCTGTAAAAGATATCCGATCTCTCCTTGCGTATCTGACACACAGGCATCCAGAGGTATTACAGGAAGTTCGTACTTTGATATTTCACAGCGCCTTAAAACAAAGCCAACCTGTGGCCCATTACCGTGAGTTATTACAACATGATATCCATCTTTAATAAGGGCAACTATACTCTGTGCTGTTTCAAGACAGGCAGCATATTGTTCCTGCACGCTTATTTTTCTTTTGTCTTTTATGAGCGAGTTCCCACCTACAGCGATAACCGCGAGCTTACTCATACACCACCTTGTTGTGCAATTCATTTTTATCATCTTTATCAATAGGAAAGTGTGTCTTCAGTAAGTTCCTGCAGGACCCTATACCATCTATAATCCCCTGCTCTACTTTTTTTGTTTTTATACCGTTTATAATTATGCTTATTACATCCTTCCATGCATCATCACCCACTTTGTTGTGTATACCTTCGTCACCGATAACAACGACCATTCGTTCTGCCAGTGATACATATATCAATATACCGGTCTTGTTCTTTGTCCTATATACTCCATTCCTATAAAATGACATCATCGCTGCCGAATGAACTTTTTGAGCCATTAATTTTTTAGGGACAAGTATCCTTTTGAAAAAACCAAACCTAAACAATAAAACTATTAACAAAACTGCAACAACGGTATCAAACAAAATATTAAGAGGATTAAGGCTCCCGTGCACACCAAAATCTATGAACATGAACAGATATGCAAAAACAAACGCATTTATCATTTCTACCGTCCTATAATCGCTGCTTTTTTTAGCGACAACAGGGACAAGTTCTCCACTAGTCTCTTTTTCTACTGATTCTATTTCTTTTTCTACATCTTTAATTGTTACCATGATCCAGATGCACCTCCTCCACCAAAACCTCCGCCACCACCACCAGAGAAGCCTCCACCGTCGCCACCACCAAAACCTCCGCCTCCAAAACCTCCAAAGAACATCCCGCCTCCACCACGGCGTCTTCCTCCCAACATTGAAAGAGGTA
>Ga0247841_10009201_pt1 | contig 13905 bp, 12 predicted proteins | sample LaCruzMarch2015__2_FD_192410 | JGI IMG/M metagenome (GOLD analysis project Ga0247841, IMG submission 192410) | Freshwater microbial communities from meromictic Lake La Cruz, Castile-La Mancha, Spain - LaCruzMarch2015_18m | ecosystem: Environmental > Aquatic > Freshwater > Lake | place: Spain...
TGGCGAACAGCACTCATTACATAGGAATTTGGGTCTTGGTAGCCGCGCCGGTAACGGCGTGGATTCCAGCGGCGGCCACGGCGTCACCGCCGCGGCTACATAAATCAGTTTTTGTTTTCACATTATTCCAAACTTACAACATGTTGTTTTTGTTTTTTTGATAAGAGACTATTCTTCGTTTATGCCACTTTCTTGCCCAGCGCAATAACCTGCTTGCGTATCCCCGGCTTATGCTTGATGTCCCCCGATACGCCGGCATTAGGAACAAGGAGCGAGATAAATTTCATGCCGGTGTATTTGGCGGTCAAAGCAAAGGGTTTCCTGAGGGCATCCAAGCCGACATTTTCAAAGGCGCTGGCTATCAGGACGAGCGTCTTGCCTTTTAATGGCGTCCGCATGGTACCGGCCTGATTATCCCACTTGTAGAGCGAGAACATCCGGTCAACGACGTGTTTTAACTGAGCGCTTGCTCCAAAGAAATAAAGGGGCGTGGCCATGACAATCACATCTACCTTGGCCATCTTTGCAAGGATCGGCTTGGCCTCGTCGTTAACCACGCATTCGTACTCATCCAGTTTTTGGCAGGCCCTGCAGGATGTGCATCCGGTGGATTTATACTTTAAGAAAGCAGTGCGCACGATCTCAATCCGAGCGCCTTTTGAGCTCGCACCCTCGATGAACCAATCCACGAGTGTCGCCGTGTTACCGTCTTTCTTTGGACTTCCTGACAGTATTATAAATTTTTTTGTCATAGATTCACTCCGTCATTGGTGGCCTGGCTCCCCGGCAGAGGCAACAAGCGGGATTGCGATTGATGCGCACCGAGCGGAACTCAAGACGCAAGGCGTCGTAGGTCAGGAGGCGGTTGGTCAAAAGCGCGCCGAGCCCGAGTAGATATTTGATGGCTTCCGTGGCCTGGATGGTTCCAATCACGCCTGGCACAACACCCAGCGGGCCCTGCGGCGGTTCTTTGTTGCCCGGCGGTAGTTCGTCAAATACGCAACGCAGGCAGGCGGTTTGACCCGGAATCACAGTCATCGTCTGGCCAATGAATTTCAGGATACCGGCATGCGAATAGGGTTTGCCAACGGCGTGGCAGGCTCCGGCAATCAAAAATTTGGATTCGAAATTATCGGTGGCATCAATGATAAAATCATAATCCTTAAACAGCCCCGGCGCATTTTCGGCGGTCAGGCGCAGATTATGGGCATTGATCTGGACATCCGGGTTGAGCGCCGCAAACGCGCGTGCCGCCGATTCTACTTTGGAGCGCCCCAGGTCGGCGGTAGTATGCGCAATCTGGCGCTGGAGGTTGCTAAGTTCCAGAACATCGCCATCCGCAAGACCCAGTGTGCCGACCCCCGCCGCCGCCAGGTAATAACCGGCGGGCGAACCGAGCCCGCCCACGCCGATGAGCAAAACGCGGCTGGCCAATAGTTTCTTCTGCCCGTCTTCACCGATTTCCGGCAGACTGATTTGCCTGGCATAACGCTGGCATTGTTCTTTGTTCAATGTTTTCACGCTCAGCCTCCCCCTGCCAGGCTGAGTAACTCAATCCGATCGCCTTCCCGCAGAATGATGTCACCGACTTTCTGGCGGCTGATAACCTCGTCATTGAGTACGGCAACCATGCGGGTTCCGGCGCTCCAATGTTCCAGAAATGCCTGGAGCGTCAGGGGCCCTTCGTAACGGTAACATTCGCCATTGACTGTTAATGTAATCATGTTTCACATCCGTTTGCATCGTTTAACTGTCGCGAGCGCCAGAGGAGGAAGATCGCGGGATAGACCAGCAGTTCCATAATAAACGAGGTGAACAAACCGCCGACCATCGGCGCGGCCACACGTTTCATCATGTCTGCCCCTGTACCAATGGACCACATGATCGGCATCAACCCCATGGTGGCGGCAGCCACGGTCATGATTTTTGGCCGGATACGTTTGACTGCGCCATGGATGATGGCTTCGTGCAGGTCGGCGATGTCACGCAGGCGGCCTTGCTTCCTCGCCTCTTCGTAGGACAGGTCCAGAAAAAGCAACATGAAGACACCGGTCTCCGCATCCAGTCCCATTAACGCGATCATTCCAACCCACGCGGCAATGGAGACATTATAGCCTAGAACATACATCAGCCACACAGCGCCGACCATCGAGAACGGCACGGCCAGCATAACGATCATAGCTTTGAACGCCGACTTGGTGTTCATATACAGCAAGAGGAAAATGAGCAGGATGGTAATGGGAACGATGATCTTAAGGCGTTCACGCACACGCATCATGTTCTCGTATTGGCCGCTCCAGACCAGAGAGTAACCGGTGGGTAGCTTCAATTCTTTGGCTACAGCCTGTTTGGCCTCTTCGACGTAGCCGCCGATGTCGCGTCCGGTAACGTCGACGTAAACGTAGCCGGCGAGCATACCGTTTTCGTTGCGGATCATGGCCGGACCGTTAACCAGGCGGATGTCGGCCACCTCAATGATCGGCACCTGTGTGCCATTACGAGTGGTTACGAGCACGCGTTCGAGCTGGTCAAGGTCGGCCCGCAGATCGCGCGGGTAGCGAAGGTTAATGGTATAGCGCTCACGGCCTTCAATCGTTGTGGAGATGGTCTCGCCGCCGATGGCTGTCATGATAACCACGTGCAAGTCGTCCAAGGTCAGCCCGTAACGGGCCAGCGCTTCGCGTTTCGGCACGAAATCCACGAAGAAGCCACCAGCAGCACGTTCAGCGTAAATACTGCGTGTGCCAGGCACATTACGGAGGATCGTTTCAATCCGCTCGCCGATACTCTGGATCGTGCCGAGGTTCGCACCGAAAACCTTGATGCCGATCGGAGTACGCACACCCGTGGAAAGCATATCTATGCGGCCTTTGATCGGCATGGTCCAGGCGTTGACGTTGCCGGGAATTTGCAAGGCACGATCCATCTCGTTGATCAATTCCTCCCATGAAATGTGAGCTGGCCATATATGGCCGAAGACGGCCGCCAGCGGCTTTGGCGCCCAGGAGGAATACCAGCGCTGTTTGGCGCGCCACTCGGACGGCGACTTGAGCACCACAGTCGTCTCCATCATGGAGAACGGCGCCGGGTCGGTAGAAGTATCGGCGCGTCCAGCTTTACCGAACACAGACACCACTTCCGGGAATGCCTTCAGGATGCGGTCCTCTATTTCCATGAGCCGTTGCGCTTCGGTGACGGAGATCCCGGGCAGGGTCGTCGGCATATAGAGGATCACGCCCTCATTGAGCGGCGGCATGAACTCGTGGCCGAGTTTCAGGTAGACCGGCACCGCCGAGGCCATGATCAGGATGGCCAACGCAATGGTGAGTTTCGGATGGCGCAACACCCAACGGCAAGGTCGTTCATACAACGCAAACAATACACGACTGACGGGATGTTTTTCCTCGGGATAGTATTTACCGACGGTGATGCCGTTGACGATCCATGCCAGCCATCGAAAGCGAAAGCGAAACGGGTCCATGCGCGCAAACAGCATACGCACAGCGGGATCGAGCGTGATTGCCAGCAGGGCCGCCAGCGCGATGGCCAAGGTCTTGGTGTAAGCCAGAGGCTTGAACAACCGTCCCTCCTGCTCGACAAGCGTGAAAATTGGCAGAAATGCTACCGCAATCACCAGTAGAGAGAAGAACACTGAAGGGCCGACTTCCATGAGTGCTTCCAACCGGATTTTGTGGAAATCGCCATGGCGGCCCTCCGCCTGCCAACGTTCAAGTTTTTTGTAGGCGTTTTCCACCTCAACGATGGCGCCATCCACCAGCACGCCGATTGAAATGGCGATACCGGCCAGGCTCATAATGTTGGAGGTGATGCCCATCATGTACATGGGGATAAAGACCAGCACGACAGAGATGGGGATCGTAATGATCGGTACAATGGCCGAGGGCAGGTGCCAAAGGAAGAAGAGAATCACCAGGCTGACGATAATCATCGTCAGGATTAGCTCGTGCTTGAGATTATCAATGGATTCCTGGATCAATCCTGAACGGTCATAGGTGGTGACAACCTCGACACCTTCGGGCAGTGACGGCTTTAACTCCTCCAATTTGGTTTTCACGCGCTTTATGACGTTCAGCGCGTTCTCGCCGTGGCGCATGACAACGATCGCGCCGACCGTGTTGCCCTTGCCATCCAGATCAGCAATTCCGCGGCGGATTTGCGGGCCAAGCTGGATCTCGGCCACATCCCGCAACAGCACCGGTGTGCCTTTCAGGTTGGTCTTGACTACAGCCTTGCCGAGAGATTCTGTGTCTTGTACGTAACCGCGGCCCCGCACCATGTACTCGCGTCCGCTCCATTCTATAACTCGTCCGCCAACCTCGTTGTTGCTCTTGCGGATCGCCTCGACGAGTTCCATTACCGATAAACCGTAGTTCTGCAGGCGGTTTGGATCTATTGTCACCTGGTACTGTTTCTGGAAACCGCCAATGCCGGCCACTTCGGCAACGCCCGGAACACTTTGAATGGCGTAGCGCAAATTCCAGTCCTGGAAACTGCGCAGTTCAGCCAGGTTATGTTTGCCGGCCTTGTCCACCAGCGCGTACTCAAAGACCCAGCCGACACCCGTTGCGTCGGGACCGAGTTCGGGCGTTACACCGCTCGGCAGGGCGCCGCTGATTTTTTGCATGTATTCCAACACACGCGAGCGAGCCCAGTAAATGTCCGTGCCATCCTGGAAGATGACGTAGACATATGAAAACCCAAAATCCGAAAAACCGCGAATCGCTTTCACCTTCGGTGCGCCCAGTAACGCGGTGACAATCGGATATGTAACCTGGTCCTCAATAATATCCGGGCTACGGTCCCACTTTGTATATACGATTACCTGGGTGTCCGAAAGGTCCGGGATGGCGTCCAGGCGGATGTTCTGCATCGTGTAAATGGCATAGGCGACCGCCGCGGCCACCAAGCCGATGACCAGCAAACGGTTATGCGCGCTGAACTCAATGATCTTCTTAATCATGGCTTATTTCTCAGTCAGCGATTCGAGTGCGGCTTGCATAGAAGATTCCGAGTCCACGAGGAAATTGGCCGAGGTGACGACCTTGTCGCCGGCATTGAGGCCGGACACCACCTCGTAGTGGCCGTCGCCGTGCGTCCCCAGCTTGATCTCAGTAGGGATGAGTTTGCCGCCGGCGCCCTCGCGGAACACGTAACTGCGCAGGCCGGTGCGCATGACCGCTTGTTCGGGAACAACCAGTCGCTCGCCCAATTCATAGTTAAGGAGTGCGTTGGCATACATCTCGGGTTTGAGCGCCAGATCGGGATTGGCAATCTCCAGGCGCGCCCGCAATGTGCGGGTTTCAGGGTCAAGCGTCGGTGTGATGAAACTGATCGTACCTTTGAACACTTTGTCGGGCCAGTAGGACAATGTGATCTCCACCGGCATGCCAATCTTTACGTACGGCAGGTCGGACTCGTAAATATCGGCATCGCCCCAGACGCGGGTAAGATCACCCACCACCATCAACGGCTCGCCAGGCATGACCTTATGGCCGGGTAACACCATGCGTTCCAGCACCCAGCCGTCGGCCGGCGAGTACAGAGTCATGACCTTTTCTGCCTGGCCGGTCTTCGCCAGCTGCTCGATCTGCTTGTCGCTAATATCCCAGTATTCCAGGCGCCGCCGCGCGCCGACTATCAGAGCTTCCCCTCCGGCGGCGGCATCCGGGTTGCTCTTGGCCAGTTGTTCGCGCGCGCGCACCGCAGTTAAGTATTCGTACTGTGCCGACACCAACTCCGGACTGTAAATAGTCAGCAGCGGTTCGTCTTTTTTTACCGCCTGGCCTGTGGTGGCCACGAAGAGCTTTTCGACCCAGCCCTCAACTTTGATGTGCACATGATACAACCGCGTTTCGTCCACCAAAATACGAGCTGAAGTACGCATGTGCCGGGTCAACGGACGTTTTTCCACCGTCCCGAATGTAAGGCCCATGCGTTGACTGGCTTCAGGTGTAATAGAGACGACCGCCAATCCGGGAGGAGTTTTCACGGTGGACGTTTCCACTTCAAAGGGCGTCATTTCCATCCCCATTGAATCCTTACCCGGCTTGTCGCTGACCTCGTTGGGGTTCATTGTGGAACGGTATTTAATTTTCTGTTCCGCAGGTGCCGTAACGCCTGCGTCTTTTGTACTGTTCCCAATCGGGACAAGCCGCATCCCGCAGATGGGGCAGTCGCCAGGTTTATCTGAAATCACAGACGGGTGCATCGGGCAGTGATACTTGGCGGCTTTCTTCTCAATGCCGGCACTGTGGTCTTGATGGCCCGAACCTGATTTCCCACAGCCGCCCGCCAGGATGACGATCAGCGCCAGTGAAACGAGCCCGCAAACAATTATTTTATTTTGCATGGAAATCTCCACTCTTTGTCTCTTTCTGTTTCAGAATCGGCGTGCCGGGCGTGGGCTGAGAGGCAATCAGCATGGCAAGTTCCGCCAGCGCCAGCTCCCGCTGGGTGCGCGCTTCAACGAGTTCAAGTTCTATGCCCAACACGGTGCGCCAGGCATCAACAAGATCAAGATATCCCGTCTGCCCCGTAATGTACTTGCCCCGGGCAATTTCGAGCGCCTGCCGGGCCTTAGGAAGCAGAACTTTATTTATCAGGGTAAGGTTACGCCCGGCTTCGCGAAACATAAAACTTTTCTCGGCCAACTCTACAGCCAGTTTGATCTGTTCCGCCGAGAGCCCCGCCTCAGCGGCGCCTTTCATTGCCTGCGCTTCTGTTATCTCGGCCGCAATCTTGTCGCGCCATATGGGCAAAGTCATTGCGAACAGGGGACGATACATAACGGGCGCCATTGCCAAATCCGATTCCAGCCCGACCGCAAAATCCGGTATGCGGGCCTTTGCCGCCAGCCGGATGGAAGCTTCGGCCCGGTTGACATCGGCTTCCATCGCCTTTAAGCGCGGATTACGATCATACACTGCCAATAACATCTCATCGGCGGAAAGATCGAGCGGCGTTGTTTCGAAATTCACGGGCAAAGGAGGTGTTGGATCACCGGCCTTAAGACCAAGCGCCGCCTTGAATGCTGCCACGAGTGGCGCGCGTGAATCCTCAAGATTGGCAATTTCGGTGTTGAGACGATCCCGTTCCATCTGGATCCGAAGCACGTCCTGCAGAGTGGCCTTGCCGACCTCATTCTGCCGGATGGCAATCTGCTCCATCTGAGAGACGACATCAAGGGTTTCGCGGTTCACGCGGATTTTGTCAGTCAGAAAATAGAGCTGGTAATAGGCTTTCTTGACCTCAAAAGCCGCCTGAAGCACCTCGGTTTCAAACGCATAATATCTGGCATCGGTCTCTTTTGAAGCAACCTCGGCCCGCAGTCCGAGCTTGCCAGGACCGGGAAATTCCATCATGAGCCCCGGCATTATGCTTTCAACGGTGCTGGCAATATCCATCTGGTAAGTCAGGAGCGGATCAGGAAGGGAACGCGCCCGCGTAATGCGCTCAATGGAGGCCAACCACTCAAAATAAGCGGCACTTACCCGTGGAGAGTTCAACATGGCATATTGGAGAAAATCAGGCAGGGCGGCGTTTGTTGATAAGACCGGTAAGCCTTGCCGCTGAAACTTAGCGGCGATATCAGCCGCATCTTGACGCGCCTTTTTTTCTGCCGGAACGGGAATGCCGACGCAACCGACCAGCAAGAAAATCACCGCAGAACCTCCGAGAACCAAGCGTAGCCAGGACCCGCTGCGCATCGTATTCGCTCCGAGAGCGGCATTCATTTCCCGGCATGGGTTCCACGGCTTTTTTTCAATTCCTTTTTCCGTTTTCATCATTGTGCTGGTCGGTTGTGTCGGCTTGGATTTTCAAACGATCGATTTCAATCCCGATTCGTGTTGGCATGCTGAACTGACTCCGGTCCGGACGATGCCACAGGCCAAGCATTCGATAGTGCTCCAAGGCTTTGTTCGGCAACTTATTTTGTGGACAACTGTCTCAGGACCAAAAATGGCAACAATGCCAAAGCTGGCAGTCTTTGCTCACTCACTGTCCTTCTTGTTCTTTTTCGGTCCGACCGCCATGACCTCAGGTCGTCTTCTGTGCCTCTTCAATCACCATCGAATCGAAGACTTCTGCGGCCTTGTCGTTATCCTCCGAGGAGAAGACGATGGTCATCTTCTCCCCTGCCAGCGAACTTGTTCCGTAGACATACTGAACGTTGATCGCATGTTGCCGGAACTTCGTGGCCACTGCGGACAAAGAACCCGGACGATTCCACACGTGTACCAAAATCACCTCCGTCTCCACCACCCGGTATCCTTCTTTCGCCAGTGTCGTTCTTGCCTTATCATTGTCGTCCGTCAGAAGGTGGACAACGGCCACGTCGCCAACCGTATAAGCACAGACATTTTCAATGTTCACGCCCTTGTCTGCCATCAGACCCGTGACCTCGGCGAGCACTCCCATCGTGTTCTGCATGACAACCGTAAGTTGTTTTTCCTTTGTCACTTTTTCCATGTCTTTGCCTCCTGCTTTAGAAATCTATCCTTATTGTTTACATCGCATATCCGCCAGACTGCCTATGACTACTACAACCATTAACCCGATAATCCATTCTCTGGCTTTCATTGTCAGTCTGCCGAACGAATAGCGTTTTATCTTTTATCCAATGTGCCGCAAGTATACAACGGTTGCGCCCGGCGGGGAAAGCGCAAATCGTGCGGCATATTGGTCTCCCATACGGGGTATTGTCACAATAGCTACGACTCATATCATTCCTTCTTGCTCGAACAGTCCCGACTGTTCAATCACACAGCGCTCCGATAAGGTCTTCTTGCAGGTCAGCGACATGCTCGATCCCCACCGACAGGCGAATCAAATTATCCCGAATTCCGCGACGTTTACGCTCGGCGGGATCCAAGGCGCTGTGCGTCATTTTCGGCGGATAGCAGACCAGCGATTCCACCCCGCCGAGGCTTTCCGCAAGCAGGAATAATTTCAGGCGCGATACAAACTGCTCCACGGCGGGATAGCCGCCGGCGATTTCAAAACTGATCATGCCGCTGAACCCGCTCATTTGGCGTCGGGCCAATTTATGCTGGGGATGGCTTTCCAACCCGGGGTAATACACACGTTCAACTTTGGGATGATTTTCCAGCACGCGGGCCAGCTGGAGCGCGTTGCGTTCGTGTTCCCGCATGCGGACCGCCAGGGTTTTGATGCCGCGCAGGGTCAGCCAGCAATCCCAGGGCCCGGGCACCGCGCCGGCGGCATTTTGATAGAATTTGATCGCAAGATATTCCTCGTCACAGGATGTCACCACGGCGCCGCCGACCAGATCGCTATGCCCCGCCAGGTACTTAGTAGTGCTGTGCACCACAATGTGCGCCCCCAGTTCCAGCGGGCGCTGGAAATACGGGCTGGCAAATGTGTTGTCCACCACCAATAGCGCGGCAACGTTCCGAGCTTTTGTCGCCAGGTTCGCAACGTCCACAATTTTCAACAATGGATTGGTCGGCGTTTCAACCCAGATCATACGCGTATTCGGCTTCATGGCCGCCGCGAACGCCGCCGGATTGGTAACGTCTGCATAGTCCACGTGCAGACCCCAGGGGCGGTAAACCTGTTCCAGCAGACGATATGTTCCGCCGTAGAGATCGTTCCCGGCCACGACGTGATCGCCGGGATGCAACAATTGCAGCACGGCGGTTGTGGCCGCAACACCGGAGGCAAACGCCAATCCATACCGGCCGCTTTCCAGGGAAGCCAGCGCCTGTTCCAATGCGTGGCGGGTCGGGTTCCCGGTCCGCGAATATTCATATCCCCGGGGTTTTCCGATCCCATCCTGCCGATAGGTGGAAGTCTGATACACTGGCACAGTAACCGCGCCAGTGGCCAAATCAGCTTCCTGTCCTTCGTGAATAGCGCGTGTTTCAAATCGCATGGCTTACCTCATTTGCGTCATCGGCCTTCTGTTCTCTTGTCGTCCACGCGGCGATCAAATCGGCCCGGGTTATAAGCCCGATACCCTCTCTTTTGCGGGTGGCGACGCCCTCCTTGTACCGTGTGACAATGATCGCCGGTGCTCCGGCCAATAACACCCGGTAGGCTTCCGATACGTCCGTCCTTTCCTCAAGAGTTGGCAAAGGTTTGGCCATAATGGCCGCAATCTCCTGATTGGAAGGATCGAGGCCGTCGTGCAGGACTTTCATGATTGATGATTCGTTGAGACTGCCAACCGAATTTCCGTTTTCCATCACCGGTAATTGGGAAATATTATGCCCTTGCATCAAATCAATGGCGCGGCTCAGTTTGTCTCTGGGCTCCACATAGATGAGCAAAGGCAGTTGCTTCTTAGACGCAAGAATATCTCTGACGGTAAGCTGGGGACGGAACCGGTCTTCCCAAAAACCGTTTTCCTGCATCCATCGGTCGGAATATATCTTGGTCATATAATTCCGTCCGGTATCCGGCAGGAGGACCACGATTTCCTTGGGACTCGTCAGGCGTTGGGCATAGGTAAGTGCCGCCGCAAGCGCCGTCCCGGACGACCCGCCGGCCAGGATGCCTTCCAGCCGGGCCAGGCGCCTAGCCGTGTTGAAAGATTCCTTATCGCTCACGCGGACCATTTCATCCACGAGCTGGCGGTTAAAGGCTTTGGGAATGAAATCCTCGCCGATTCCCTCCACCTTATAGGAATGCGGGCTGTCGCCCGACAGGATGGATCCCTCGGGATCCGCGCCCACAATCGTGATATTCGGATTTTTTTCTTTCAGATACTTCGCTGTCCCCGAAATGGTCCCGCCGGTTCCCATTCCCGCGACAAACACCTCCACACTGCCCTGGGTGTCATCCCAAATCTCCGGGCCGGTGGTCAGATAGTGAATGAGCGGATTATTCAAATTGGCGAACTGATTCGGGCGAAATGCCCCGTTGATTTCCCGCGCCAGCCGATCGGCCACTCCGTTATAGCTTTCAGGTGAGTCCGGCGGCACACTGGTCGCCGTGATGACCACCTCGGCGCCGTAAGCCTTGAGCAGACTGATTTTGTCCTCGCTCATCTTGTCCGGCATCACGGCAATCAGGCGATAGCCTTTCACCGCCGCCGCCAAAGCCAGTCCCACTCCCGTGTTGCCGGCCGTCGCTTCCACGATGGTCCCGCCGGGCTTGAGCAAGCCATCCCGTTCGGCCGCCTCGATCATCGCCAGCCCTACCCGGTCTTTAACGCTTCCTCCCGGATTCAACAACTCGGCTTTTACGTATATTCGCGAAGCCAAATGGGCCGCAATGCGGTTCAACTTTATCAGCGGCGTACGGCCAATTGCACTGAGAATGTTATTGTACTGTGCCATGAGAAACTCCTGATCCTTCCGGAGCGCCGGGGACATTAACCCCGGCGCTCCTTCGCTTCGAGTTGGAACTTGCCTGGTTTACTCCGCAGTTTTTTCCAGTGCCTGGTTAATGTCTTCCTTGATGTCCTCGACATCCTCCAATCCGATGGAGAGCCGGATGTAATCCGCGGTGACGCCTGTTTCTTTCTGTTCTTGCGGCGTCAACTGCGAATGGGTCGTCGAAGCCGGGTGAATCACCAGGCTCTTGGCATCTCCAATGTTCGCCAGGTGGGACAGCAACTTGACGGAGTTGATGAACTTCTTGCCCGCTTCAAGTCCCCCCTTGATGCCAAATCCTACGAGCCCGCCGAATCCCTTCTTCAGATACTTGGCGGCCACCGCGTGGCTTGGGTCGTCTTCCAGCCCGGGATACGTCACCCATTCGACCAGCGGGTGCTTCTTGAGCCATCCGGCAATCGCCAGTGCATTCTCGGAATGCCGGCGCTGACGCAAAGGCAACGTTTCCAATCCCAGCAGGAACTCATGCGCATTGAAGGGACTCAACGCCGCGCCGACATCACGCAGCAGCGTTACGCGAACCTTCAGGATGAAGGCCACGTTGCCCAGACCCGGTACGTTGCTGAGCGCATCCCAATACACCAGCCCGTGATAGCTCGGATCCGGTTCGGTGAACTCCGGGAATTTCCCGTTATTCCATTTGAATTTGCCGGAATCCACGATCACGCCGCCGATCGACGTGCCGTGACCGCCGATGTACTTGGTGGCCGAGTTCGCCAGAATGTCCACCCCGTGGTCAATGGGCCGCACCAGACCGATGCCGACGGTGTTATCCACCACAAACGGGATTCCCGCCTCGTGCGCGATCTTGGCGATTGCCTCGAAGTCGGGGACATCCAGCTTGGGATTACCGATGGTTTCGGCATAGATGGCCCGGGTCTTTGACGTGATCGCCTTTCGGAAGGCCTCTGGATTCTGTGAATCCACGAACTTCACCGTGCGGCCTAACTTTGGGAAGGTATAGTGGAAGAGCTGGTACGTTCCGCCATACAGATTGTTCGCCGAGACGATTTCATCGCCCAGCCGCGTGATCGCCAGCAGGGCGTAGGTAATGGCCGCCTGCCCGGAAGCCACAGCCAGCGCACCTGTTCCGCCTTCCAGCGCGGCAATGCGTTTTTCAAAGACGTCATTCGTCGGATTCATCAGCCGCGTGTAGATGTTACCGAATTCCTTCAGGGCGAAGAGATTGGCCGCATGCTCCGTGCTTTTGAAAACGTATGAGGTTGTTTGATAGATCGGAACCGCTCGTGCTCCCGTGGTCGGATCCGGTTGCTGCCCCGCATGCAATGCCAATGTATCTAATCTTTTCTGTGTCATGACTTGCTCTCCTTCATTTTTTATTTTTTTGTTCCTTAAAACGCGTATTGAGCACTTAGCACCAGTCCGTTACCAAGGCCGACGGACGAACTGGAGTCTTCACTGCCCGCGTTCACGTAGGCGCCGACGAGCGTCAGGTTCTTGTTTGCGAACCAGGCCAGATGCGCATCCCAGTAATCGGCGTTTTTGAAGTCGTCGAAACTGGCGCCCTGCTTATATTCCAGGCCTACTGCCACGCTCGACAACGGAATTATGTCCACGTTTCCGAAAAACGTAGTGTCCCGGTCATCGTCATAGCCAAACACACCCGTTGTCCTCCCCTTCGTCGAGAGCACACCCGCCGATAATAGAACCGGCAGAGGTAGTTGGGTGATGAGCTTGGTGGCCACGGCATAGAAATCGAACGCATTCCCGTCAATGCCTGTCGCCACCGGCGTGGTATATTTCCAGATCGAGCCCACAGAAACGGCCGGAATATAGTTCTGTCCGGCGATGTTTTCCGGGATCAGGAGCAATTTGGCTCCAATGTTCGACTTTCGGATATTCTTGCCGTCCGGCGCGATCAATTCATAACCGTAGGATACTTCCAGGCGGTTGAACAGCGTTTCGGCCGCCCCGATGGCGGTCCAATCCACCTTCACGTCGGGCAAATATGTATACCAGACGCCGAATTGCGGCTTACTGAAAACATCCTGCCAGGCATTGCTTGCCGCCGAGTCCTTATTTTGTCCCGCCGGATACGCCAACGGGTTAAAGGCGACACCGCCGGCACCCTCCAGATTATTCAAGGGCACACCGGCATACCCGAACGGGACCAGCAACAGAAACGCTCCAACCGACACCAATGCATTCACTAACAACTTGTATTTCCTCACTGAGATTACTCCTTCTTGTGCATGTTTATTAAACCAACCTGTTAAAAAACAAAAAAACCACTGACGGATTGCTTAACGCCCGCCAGTGGTTGTCTTTTAAAATGCTTTACGTATTTTTTTACGTTATTTGCATAGACAGCCCCCCACTGCCGGGCACACTACACATGCAACAGCCCGTCCACAGCAACACGGCCAAACTAGGCGCCGCGTACTGATTGATTTTGTTTCATTAGCATCCCATAGGAAATGAAAAAGCTGGAATGATCCAGCCGTCATGGAATAATGACGGTGACACTCGAAAGGAGGGATCATTCCAGCGATGAAAAAATACA
>Ga0247841_10009202_pt1 | contig 13902 bp, 11 predicted proteins | sample LaCruzMarch2015__2_FD_192410 | JGI IMG/M metagenome (GOLD analysis project Ga0247841, IMG submission 192410) | Freshwater microbial communities from meromictic Lake La Cruz, Castile-La Mancha, Spain - LaCruzMarch2015_18m | ecosystem: Environmental > Aquatic > Freshwater > Lake | place: Spain...
ATTATTCTCCACATGGTTCGCATTGAGACCTGTTTCAATTCTGCCGCTCGTTGCACTGTCAGCCAAATCAATCTTCGCTTCTGATCCATTATCTCCAACCCTATGCCATATTGCCCTTGGACTGTGACACGGACTGTGCCAAATTTTGTCACAGTCCGCTGTTTTTTGCCTGGACTGTGCCATTTTTGACCGGAATGTCCGTTATCCCTTGTAATGTCGCAGATTAACTGCTTTTGCACCCGTTTGGTTTGGACTGTGCCATTTTGCTTGGCACAGTCGGTGGCACAGTCCGTGTCACAGTCCGACCTTTTTACGGGCTTGTAACTTATCGCTTTCATGTAAGCCTCCCTTAGTGTAGTATTAGGTGCTAACCTGCATACATGCAACACCTTGGGAAGGGCTTTCTGCGATTTTCACAATCTATCTGCAACTGCTCAGTCCCGCCGGAATAATCCGGCAGAGAATTTCACTTTTTACAAATTCATTGACACATCTATATGGGCTATTTTCATTGCATACGTGCACAATGATAGTAACCGATTGGTAACTGTCAAGAAGCTTGTGCAACCATAGAGGTAATTATGAAGTCAGGAACTATAGGCGACAGACTCGAAATGATAATGATAGCAATGGGTTTAAAGCAGTATCAGTTTGCTGAAAAATTTGGGCTTGCACGTAACACAATCATCCGCTATATTCATAATGAAAGATACCCAGAACCCGAATTTATGGTCAGATTAGCCGACCTGAGCATCAATATAAATTGGTTGCTTAAGGGTGAGGGAAGCATGTATCTCGACAGCAGTGACCCCGCACTTATGACTGCCAAGACCAAGAAGAAGCTCCAGTTGCTCAATGCCCAAAACACTCTAAAGCCTTTCACAGAGCAGATTTTGCAGAGAACTGTAATCATGCCTGTCGCTGCGGAAATTTCCGCCGGAACACCCATGCCGGTGCCGGAAGATTATGAGTTTTCGCAACACATTGAAATACCGAGAGCTATGTTGCACGGAAGCCCGGATGACTACTATGTTTTCAGAGTAAACGGCAACAGCATGGAACCTGTGATTTCGAATACAGACATTGTAATAGTGAAGAATCATCCCTTCTGGGACGATGTAAAAAATAAGGTCTGTGCAGTGCGAACCCCTGATGGGATCACGCTTAAGAAGGTTCAGATCGATTACCAGAGAGGTCAGATTTTACTGCTTCCATTCAATTCAGACTTTTCCGTTCTTATTATAGACTCAGATCAGACTGACACCGTTGGGCTGATCGGCCCCGTCATGCTTCAACTGCGGGTTTTCTGATTTGCAGTTAACTCATTGAATAACTGCAATATCCAAAACCAGTCCAGAACAATTCCAAATTTGCAGTTTTCGTGTCCTAAATGATGCCAAAACAGTCCAAATCGGACTGTGACACAGTCTAAAACATATCCGCTATAACTCTCCACCCCTTAAAGCCTTATCCCCACTTGGCACAGTCCACTGCATTTGCAGTTTACGGTGTCTGTTTATATTTGAATAGCAATCTCCTTGCAACTTTCTTGAAAATGGAACGCTGGATTTATCCGGCAGGAGCCACCAGATTTATCTGGTTGTTGAAAAACATATAAAGCTGGCGTTGGGCGATGTGGACTCCAAGAAGCTTAGTTTTCGCACAGTCTTTTTATCCGTCAGGAGCCACCAGATTTATCTGGTTGTTGAAAAACATTAGCGATACTACATACATAAAACCGTTTGAAAGCGGTGGTCCTGCCAAACAATTATAACGCTCCATGCTAAGGTTTAAATCCTCTCTGCGGCTCTGCTTCTCTGCGGTAGAAGAAAATGTATATCTACTTAATTATAAGGTAAAATGGATATTGCGCTGGACGCTAAATAAATTCAATTATTGCATAACAATAACGATGCTATATGCTCTAAAAAGTTTACTCTAACAACCTGCCTGAAGGCAGAACTACAAGCTCAGTTACGCTTGTTGCTTTTTCTCCGCCAGAATTTGTCTGACAATCAGTGAAAGGGTATCGGGCAGGACGGGTTTGACCATGAGTCTATTGATGCCAAGCTCACGGCAACTGCGTTGGATGGTATTATCGCTGTAACCGGAATAGAGGATAATCGGCAGGTCGGGATTGATGATGCGGAATTTTTGCGCTAACTGGATACCGTTCAAACCGGGCATGGCGATATCGGCAATCAGGATATCACAGTTTCCGCTGTTTGCTTCAAACTCTTGATAAGCTAAGCTGCTGTCTGTGAACCCGGAAACATTATAGCCGGCTTCCGTGAGAGTTTCCTGAAACAATTCGGTCAAAGCAGGTTCATCATCAACAAAAAAGACTCTGGCAGCCACAAAGCTCAATTCAGATTCAGCAATGGCTTTTTCTGCAAAACGCAAAGTGGTGGTGGGAAGAAAGACTTGGACTGTGGTTCCGTGTTCCAAAATGCTGCTGATGTGGATAAAGCCGCCGCAGCCGGTGACAATTCCGTGCACAATGGACAGACCTGTGCCTTCTCCCGGTGCTTTGGTACTGAAATAAGGGTCAAAAATGCGGTCGAGGATTTCCTGCGGAATACCGGAACCGGTATCCTGGAATGCCAAGCACAGATAATCCTGCTTGATATCGGCGTTGGGGACAATGGCATGAGCCTGCTTGCCATCCATTTCAAACATATCCACCTGAATAGAACCGCCCTGATAACGCAAGGCATGATATGAATTGGACGCAATATTCATCACCACCTGCTGCATCTCAATCGGGTCTGCCAGGACACAGGCGTCAGAATGCAGGGTTGTCTTGATAGTAATGGAGGATGGAATTGTGTGAGACAGCAGCTCCATGGTGTCTTCCACAAGGGCTGCCATCAAAACAGGTTGCACGGATTTTTCGGTCTGACGGCTGAAGGTGAGAATCTTTTCAATCAGCTTTTGCGCTCTCAGGCAGGCGCGCATCGCTTCGTCCAGATTATTGCGGATATCTCTTTGGGTGAGAAGCATTTTACCTGCTGCCAAAGCAATGTAGCCGGAGATAATAGTGATGATATTATTAAAGTCATGCGCTATACCGCCTGCCAGGGTGCCGATGGATTCCATTTTTTGAGCCTGACGCAGCATCATTTCAGTCTTACGGCGCTCTTCCATTTCGTTGCGCAATTGCTGGTTTTGTTCAAAGAATAGCTTAATCAGCCGGGCAATCTCGCCAAATTCGTTATTGGTCTCGCTGAGGGGATGGATAAGCTCCGGATTGCCATATTTGAGGCTGTGGGAAATCTGTTTGAGGGGGGAATTTATCCAGTTATAGAGCAGAGTGAACTGTACGAGCAAAAAGGCAAGCGTAAAAATCAGAAAACCCAAAATAATGTTCTTACCCAAAGCCTGCCATTGCGATATGAACGGATTGCTGCTTCTAAATAGCAGCCAGGCAACAGGATTGTCATACCAGCCGGTCAGCGGAATCGTAATGTTGACATTATAATTGGGATTAAGAGGCAGAATCGATGGTTCTACTAAATAGATGCGTACGTTGTAATCCAGGGTTTGAGAAAAGTCTTCCAGATATGAGGCGTCCCAAAGCTTGGCAGCAACCATGTAACCAAGTGGTTTTCCCGTGCGGGTTGTATCGGCGGAAGGATGAATCGTGGCAGCGCCTACTTGCATAAACTGCAATTGCCATGGTTCTGTGAAATATGTGCGTTTCTCAGATTTCATGGTTTTGAAAAAATCTTTAGAAAAGCGAAAATCACGCAATTGAGGTTCTTTATCCGAAACACCGCTGAAAATTGCCACACCCAAAGTATCATAAATCTGGACAAGGTCAAGATTTGAGGACAAAATTAAAGCCTGGAGTTTATTTTGAGCCCAGGCAGAAGAATAGTTGTTAGTGAAATTTGCCAAAGGGTCACCGACGGAATTTTCGTCAATAAACCGCATGACATTGTTCTTTTTGATTTCGATGAAGGCATTGATAATTTGTTTGCGTTGCAACGCATCAGCCTCACCGTATATTTTGCCTTCCTGCTTTTTTATCTGGAAATAGAGATAGATAATTGTACAAAACGACAGCGAAACGATTAGAAAAAGTACAACTAACCGTTGTGTTATCTTCATTCAAACATCAGAGAAATTTGCTACTGATTCTGTTTCTGCTGCCTGACCAAAGCGCTGTCAATGATATTAGCTTTGATGATTATGACTAATTCCCTTTCCTTCTTGTCAATCTTGAAGAAACCGGTCATATATCTGATGCCAAACACCCACCAGGGTAAATCCTTGAGGAAAGGAATACCTGACCAGATTTTCATTTCATCAGTATCGTAAAGACCGGCGATAACAGTTTCTTCACCGTCATAAAGAATTAGATTTGTAGTTGCTTTGTTTTTGTTAATAACAGTGCTGATTTCACCGGGTGTGGCAGAGCTACGTTCGATACTGGTTACCAGATGAATCACTTCAGCGTCAGAGCTATCGGCTTTAATAACGGTGGGCGCAACATCCATAATCACACCAACCTGGAAAAACTTATCAATGGTATTGCCGGCGTCATCCACAGATTTAATGGAAACATCCTGACCAACCTGGAGGAAGCCGCTCTTACCGGAACTGACAACAACTGTCGGGCGGGCAATGATAGTGCCGACTTGATTGGATTCTATCGCAGCTAAGAGTGCTTTGACTTCAATAGTTCCGCCGTTAAATGGGGTTGTTCTGGAACCGCTGATGGAAAGCGTTGGCGTCGGCACAGAAGCAGATGTTGCAAAACCCACGTTAGCACTGACTTTGCCATTCAAGAGGGTTGACCAATCGATGCCGAGGGATTTTAAAAATGCCCTGTCACAATTAAAAGCTATGGCACTGATGCGAACCTGCTTAGTATTTATCTCATCACTGGATTTTGGTAATTGCATAGCTTGTTCTACCGATAACTGCTTTTCGGCATTTTTAACGTAGATGACACCAGCACCGTCCTCAATAACCAGTCCGTTTTTCAATGCTATTAGTTCAAGAGCTTTACGCCAGGTGAGATTATGAATAGGAACTCCTATGGGTTCATTGTTGGTACTAAGATTCATAATCTTCTTGCTTTCATACTTCAAGGAAAAGGATTCCAGGATTTGCAGAAAGTCGTTAACCTTAGTTGTTTCCAAAAAAGTAACGGTTTCTTGTTGCACTCCTCTCTGGTCTGCGCTTTGACCAAAGAGTGAGAATGAAACAATTAACAATAAGAGGATTAAAACATATTTATACATAAAGACTCCTTAATCTTTGAGTTGTAACAAACACATTGTCATTCCTGCGAAAGCAGAAATCTTGTTGCCGTAGATTCCTGACTTCGCAGGAATAACTGTCAAGAAAGACTGTCGTTGATAAACACAATTCAAATTATTTCTTGGCATTGCCCGTCTTCTCGAGATATAAAGACTTATCTTCAGTTGAGCCGTATTGATTTATCTTAAAAATGACCTTCTCCTGTTGCAGGTTTATGGAATACAAATATCCATAGGCAACATGATCGCCAACCGAGAGGATGTGAATTATTCCAATATCGTCTCTAATAAAGACACGGCTTTCAGTAATGCCGATAATACTGGCTTTGTCAATTTTAATCAATGACGGGTCTATATCGGAATAGGGAGCAATATCATAAATCCTGGGGCGAAATGACACAAAGGAGGGTGAATAAGCCGGGATATCTTTTTTCTGAATTATATCCAAAGATGTTCCTTCCGTATTATAATGAGTCTTAAAAACTATAGAAAAGACCACTGAATCGGAAACTTCAGCCGGGTTTGTAGCCATTGTCACTTCTTCAATAGTTAATAGCGCGCGCTGATACTCAATTTGCTTAATAAAATTGGCAGCGTCACGATATGTACTACTTCCTGAAAGAATGTATTCATTCCAGGTTGTTTCAGCTACTTTATTGGAGGATAAGGAAAAGTCGAAATTGATATTACGCCCCATCCATTGCAGTAGCTGCAGCAAGTAATTAAAAGTAATGGCTGGATTGTCCTTCTGAGCAATTACTTTACTTTGCTGAGCAAGCATTAGCTTGAGCTGCGTATAGTCATTTTCAATTTTATCACGCATAAAGAGAAGCTTGTCAAACTTGACTATTTGCGCAGCAAATTCTTTATTCTTTGTCTGTAACAAGTTAATCTGCTTACTTGATTTTTGGGTTACATAAAATCCGGAAGTAAGGATTAATGCCAAAAGCACACCAATTGCAGTTGTGTTGCGTTGAGTATTAGTCATCTTCACCTCCCGTCAATGCTTTTCATTGAGTAGCTTCGTAGCAGTTTTAGCTACTTGGTGTTGAGGATAATCCTGCACAATCGTTTTCCAAGTCTCATTTGCCTTTTTTAAATTGCCAGAATCCCGATATACAGCCCCAAGCAATAAAAGAGAATAGGGTGTTACAACGTTGGAAGTTTTCAAAATCGTGGCGAGCCACTTCACGGGTTTGTCATATTGCTTACTTTGCCAAGAGCGATAGCTGAGATACCAGCGAATATATAAACTGAGATCATTACCGGGGTAGTTATTAATGAATTTAACCCCCAGGTCTGTCAATAGCCAGTCACTCCTTTTATTAAAGGCGATTATAAAATCATCATAGGCTTTCACTGAAGGGTCAGTTTTGTCTTCTAACAGGCTTTTGGAAGGTACAGGTATATCAAGTGCTATTTTCTGATTCTGCGTTTGCTTTTTATTCGTGTCAATTGCCTGCTTAACTTTATCCGCTGTTTTGGAAAGCGTGGTAGGAGTGGCTTTACTGTCTTTTGCAGTGTTATCCGGCTGTGCATTTTCCAGGGCTTTACCCGATTGCAGTGCCTGGTATTGTTTCAATTGCTGCGCATCTGCTTCCATCATTTGGAACCAATTGACATCAGGATAACTGTAGTTTATCTCAAAATCCCAGACAGAGAACGAATGAATACTCCGGCGTGAGACCTTAGTGATGGACCCATTGGGGAAAAGATTGGAAAATACTACAATATTGGGACGATTGGTTGTAACACCGATAATTTGAAAACCGGTTTCATTTTTGCGTAAATTAGTAACCCAACTGGTAGGATGGCTTTGGATGCAGCCATTGAGCCGAGAAATTATTTCAGACCAGGGATTTTTCCCCGCCAAGAGTAATTTGATAACATCAATATTGGCAGACTGAACATCTATGGCTCTTGACATCGTCATCATCTTTTCTGCCTGCTCCTTCTTGGAGGTGTACTCCTCAAAAAGGGTTTTGTTCTTTAGCTTCTCCTGCTGTAATTCAAACTGGTTCTTATACCAAGTTTTGGTTAACACTAATGAAGAGATAAAGATGAGCGTTAAAATCAGGTAACCATGCCAGGCAAGCTTGAATACTTTCTGACTTTCAATAACGTAATAAGGCAGAAAATTTGATTTAATGGAAGCGGAATTTTCCTGAGTTAAGGCTTTCCACGCCAGCGCAATGGGAAGAATAAATCTGGCAATCTGAGCAGCATCGTAAGCTTGGTTTGCATCAGCATCAATATTCAGAGCGGGAAGTTTCCAGATATCCACATGGGTATTGGGGAGCTGATTACGCAGAAAGACAACAGAGTCATCGGTAAAATTATCACCACAGACAAATAGGTTTTTGGGGTCGGTAATATGCGCTTCGTCCATGGCTAATGAAAGCTTTGAATAAATTATATCAATATCAGGCTGGTGCCCAGTAACATGGATGGGTAGCGAAAAAGTCCATTTATTGTCTTCAAACAACAGCGCGCGGCGATACTCTGAGCCAAGGAAGAGAATCATACAAGACTCATCGGAGTCGGGCGGCAAATTCAGTTTAAAAAGATTGGCAAGAGCAATTTCGTTGGCATCTGCAAGTTGGTAGAAATATTTAAACTTCTGAGCGGCAGCAGTGTCTTCCAAAATGTCCAACAGACGGTTTGCGCCATGATGAATCCACAGTTCTGCCTGGTCATTAATTTTTACTATCGAGCTTTGCCAATGTCCATCCTTGAACTCACTACGCGGGATATTTTCCTTGATAAGCTGGGTTTTCTTTTTCTGGGAGAGCTCGGAATTAATGATAGGCAGTTTGATAATCTGTTCCTCGAACAAATTGACCGCCAGGATACCCTGATTCAACGAATTAGATTTAAAAAGCGCCTCATAAGACGGGACACTAAAGGACGCCTCATTCTCCGCTGCAAAATCATCAAGGTTAATCTCATCAATGGAATTAACTTCCACATCTGGCGTAATTTCATCAGCATGTTGATGTAAAGACCGTGCAAGCTCTACTTGTTCCAGAGCCTGCAAGGATATCTGGCTCCCTTCTCGGGAAAGGTTGGCAAGCTGTAAAGATGTTCCATCTTCAGCAATACCATAAGCACTTTTTCTTTGTTTCGCCATTTAGAACCTCTTTAAAGTCAAAATATCAAAGTTATTAAGATTGACAAGGAATATTTATCCCGGCATCGATAAAAGTTGCATCATACGTGTTTTATTATTCGCAAAATTCATCGCAGTTCGGTTTGTAATCAAGCCACTTTTATACAAACGTTGAAGGTCTTGTTCCATTGTGGTCATGCCTATTTTACGCCCCTCAATCATCATCTGATAAATCTCACCGATATTCTTGTTTCTTATAGCTGCCTGCACTGAGCTATCCACGTTGAGAATTTCTTTTGCCAGAACAAGTTTATTATCTACAGTTGGAACAAGTTTCTGAGAGATAATGACGGAAAGCACATCTGCCAAGCGGTTTCTGATTCTTTCCTGTTCTTCGGGTGGAAATTCCGCTACAATACGGTGAACACTATCCGTAGCGGAGCTTGTGTGAAGAGTAGAAAAAGTTTTATGCCCGCTGTCGGTAATTTCCAGCACCGTAGAGATAGTGGAAGCATCACGCATCTCACCTACTACAATAATGTCAGGGTCCTGGCGCAGAGCTTCGATTGCACCATGCTGAAAAGACTCTGTATCGACGCCGACTTCACGATGACGGACAATGCTCTTTATGGATGGATGGACATATTCAATCGGATTAGCAATAATCACGATATGAGACTGATTGTGTTTGTTATTTAGATCAATAATCGAGTCGAGGGTCGTGCTTTTGCCTGAACCGGTGATTCCCGTCAGCAGAATCAACCCTTTCTTTTCATAGTGCAAGTCAATTTTTTCCATAATTGGAGCAGGTAAACTCAAGCTTTCCAACGGGAAAATTTTGGGATTTACTCTGCGGAAATTAGCTGCCGGATAGAATCTGTCAAAATACACTGTTCCGCGGAATCTTTGGAAACTGTCATCATCAAGAATACTCACCGAGAAATCAATACTTTTATTATCATATAGAATCCGCTTTTGATTTGGATGTAGCCAGCACAATATCAAGGCAGTAACCTCAGGCAGAGTAAACAGACCCAAATCCGGGATAGGTTTCTTCACGCCATAAGTTCGGAGCCAAACTGTCTCCCCACAGCCTGGAGCACCGATATCTAAATCCGAGGCGTTATAGTTCTTCATCTGAATAAGTAGTTTTTTTAAGACAGTTACGCATTCATCCTTAGCTTGCGGATGTTCTGCAAACCAAGCGTCCATTACCATACACATGTCTATTCCATTCAAATAAAACGGAACCAAAGAGTTTATCTCAACCGCAAAACTTAATGCCATAATTATTCCTGCTTAGCCTTCATGTCATAAGGTGAGTATCCGGAATAAAGTCCGATTTTAAACACTGACTTTCTCCATTTGCCAAATAGGCATTGGATAAGATTTATCATATAACGCTTAATCAGGCTTTCATCCTGATAGGTAAAAAACTCCATCAATTTCTTGCGGCTAAAATGCCGGACACTGGCATCCGTTTGTACCAAAAGCTCAGTAAAGATTGAATTAGCACTGATAAATGTTTCTTCACCCCAGATGTCACCAGGTCTGAGAGTGTCAACATGAGTACCCTTCAATTGCACGGAAACCCTGCCTGACTCAATCCAAATCATCGAACCAAAATGCTCATCTTGAGTTATCTTTTCATTGGGTTTATACTGGATGAGGGTGCCAATCTGGTGAAAATCCTGCTGCTGGTCGGGGGTGAAACCCTTTAAGAGTAATAGGTCGATTAGCTCTTTAGAGATTTCAATGGATGCCGGAGAGATACCGCCCACTTCTTCCATTTCATTGCTATGGCTCAGTCCGGATTCAACTACTTTGGATAGTTCCTCAGCGTTAATCGGTTTGGCAAGATAATGAAAAGCACCGTTTCTGATAGCTTTGACTGCGATATCAATGCTGGAATATCCGGTGGCAATAATTACGACTGCCAGAGGTTGGATTTCCTTGATGTGCATCATCAATTCCAGACCATCCATGCGGGGCATATAGATATCAATGATATAGAGATCAAAGAGCTCCATTTCCACCATATCCAACGCATCCTGTCCATCCACAGCAAGAACAACGTGATGCCCCATAGCTTTGAGGTGTTCACCAATTATATCACGAATGCCCTGTTCATCATCAACAACCAATATTCTTTTAATCATCGGATTGCCCCTCTTTATTATCAGAAAGTAAGGGATTGTTTTTTAACGGATTCAAGCGCTGGAGGATAACGTTTATACGATTAATAGCATCAAGCACCTCGCTACTGGTTTTTAGCAAGGCGTCATCATTGTGTTCTATTCCCATCCGTTTTATTCTACCAACCGAAAGAGATATTACACACAGGGGAGTATTTAGGTCATGGTCAATATCAGCAATATCTGTGGCAGCTTTAAACAAGTCTTCCCTGTGCTTATTTGTTTTTTTACTGTTCTTGAGCTTTGCTTCGGAATTATTCAGCTTGTCTTCAATATCATCAATCAATTGCTGTTTTAATTTTAACTGGGCAGAGTAATAGTTCATCTGATCTATAATATGTCCGGCAATCATAGCGACTACACAAAACAAAGCAGTGTAGGATAGGATATAAACTGTGCGATTGGAGACATTCCCGCTGCTTTCAAGCATGATGGGCGTCAGTGCCTTGAACTGATACATCATGGTTAAACCAAAGAGCGATACGCTGCCAATCAAGCCGGCAAAGATACCACCCAACTGAGGTATAGACAAGCTGGCTGTTATCACTCCCATCAGGTAAATCCAGACAAAATAGCTGTTCAGTCCTCCGGTAATGTGCACCACCATGGTGGCAAACACAATATCCAGCAACACCTGAAAAACAATAACCCATGTGTTAATATATTTGGTATTTATCCTGAAAAGCAAGTTTAAAGCTATAATACCGAGCAAGACTCCCACGAAGATAATAGCGGTGTACACCTGGAAATTCTCGCTCAAATGCAGCATCCCTATGGAAAAAAGCACTATAACCATGAACCAGCGAATCATCGCCCACCATTTGTAAACGCTTATCTCGTTGCTGGTATAATCCATACTTCCCCTGTTTTAATCCTTGATATACTTGATTGTAGCAGGATTTAGCACATTATTGTGCCACCCGAGCATTTCAGAATCAGTTAAACCTCTGTTATACATTCCATTCTGGTCCATCACGCCACAGAAATATTTGTAATTACTACGGCTAATCCCGGAACCTCGCAGGTCCCTCCTACCTATTGATAAAGATTTATTAGTATTCATGGGAGGATAATTGACCGCCGAAACTACGGTTCCAACACATATACCATTGATATAGCCTTTCATTGTTCCGGCATTGTAAGTCAGACCAAATGAGTTCCAAGGGTAGTCGGAATGCCATAGGTTAAAAAGCCTGAAATACCAGGCTACGACAGCATATCGTGTATATGAAGTGCTACATTCAAGCACAGTATTGCTGGGGTCGCTCAATGTCACCGCAAAATGCATTTTCCCGTCAGAGTTATCAAACCAGATTCCGGCTGCCGGTTTATTGCGTAAATTATGTCCCGGATGTGTGCCACTGGGAGTGGAAGTATCATAGGGATCACTGGCAATCCACATCAATGTTCCGTTATCAGTGTCATCCACATACTGTCCTCTGTCAATTTTTGCAAAACAGACCAATGAAAAAGAGTCATCTGTATCCACCAAGGGAGTGGCAGGCAAATCAGTATCTTCTCCAACCGTGATGTAATTGTTCCATCCGTCAAAATACGAGCAATATTGACTGTATGAGCCTCCCCATGGAACTGTAACACTTATGACATACCCACTGGCTGTTCCGCTATAACCATTCCCGGAAGTATCATCCACATATTGGTTATTATGGAATAACCACGGAAACAACAGCAACCTTTCCATTTCCAGATATACGACATTCGGCTTACCGCCTATGGAAAAAGGAAAATCAAATGCCATTTCAGCATTATGGCTAACATTTACACCTTGTAAAACGCCGCGCACATAGGTGCGGGCAAGATAGTGGTTTTTGTCGTTGACAAAATAGTACTGAATACTGTCGATAGTGCAATTTCCCACTTGGAAATTATTATAAACAATTGTGGTGTCAATCATGCCCTGCGGGTTTGTCATGAAAACCCATGAACCGGCTTTACGGACAGCGGTACGCAGAGCATAATCGCTTACGTTTTCTGTTTCCAAATTGATGATATTTCTCACCATAACAGCCGGCAGCTTATACATCTCTCTTTGGACGTTGATAATAATGCCTGCATATATCGTAGAAACAAGGATTACCACCATTAATATAGCTCGTCCCATATTATCTTCCTCGGCGCTATGCGCCTCTCAAATAGCAGTTCATATAATAAATTCTGAGCTGCACCTTGGTTTTTAAAACAGTTGATTTGACCTTGGGAGGGTTTCGCTTAAAAACCATATTAACCACAACACCGCGAATTGTTTTCAGGGATGCGGTTGTTAAAGGCAGAGCTACTAAAGCATCATCCCGATTAAAAAAGCTGAAAGTCATCCGGTCAACCCAGAGGATATAGCCCATATCAAAGACGGGTGTGCCTTCCTGTACAATGTGCAATTGTTTGCCTACGCCTGTTTCCGTCAGAAGTGAAAGAGAAACAGAACGCGGAGTTTCCGTCAGCACATTATTTCTAAAATCCCAGTAGGTTCTAAAGGTCAAACTGGTAGAATCCGCTGCCACCATGGTTGAATCCGGCGACATGCCGACACCTGCGAGCAGAATGATGCGGTTTAAGTCAACGCAAGCTTGCTGCTCATGCGCCAGCATCTGAGCAACAAACATTGTGCGGTTTGCCGTATCCTGCAGTTGAAACTGGAATGATAGCATCATCAGAATCAACATGGTCGCAATCATTAAGGCTCCGATTAAATCTATTAAAATGCCCATATTACAAATTCAGGTTTGTCTTGGTATAAAGTCTGGATACATAAACCGGATATTTCAATCCGGGCGTACCGGTCACGGTCACTTTAACAGAAAAAAACAGCAAACTATCAGCGTTAGCAATAGTAGCAGGTTGAGTTGCCAGGGCTACACCCAAAGAATCACAGTAAAGGCGTAAATAAGACAGGTTAAACTTAAAATCTATTTTACTGTCTGAATCTACATCAATATTAACTGGTAGATTTGTGCCGACACAAAAAGCTGAAGTAGTTTGACCAGCCCAGCCCACAAGTTTAAAAGCTACCTGCTTGCTGAATAGTCTGGCATCAATCTGATCCAGTCGGCTATGAGCCAGTTGATTTGCCTGAATCACATTGGCAGTCTGGTCCAATGCTTCTGCCTGTGTCCACATACTTCGGTTATAAACCAAAGACACAGTAGTGAAAAAGACTATGGCAAACAATGCCAATACCATTTCTGTAGTTTCCTGATTTTGGTTGACAACTAAAGTGAGGAGAGTTATGAAACGCAAAGCAAAGAAAGCAGTTAGCTACTCAGAGAGCTATAAGCAGTATGTAGTATATGCAGTTATGCGTGATGGATTT
>Ga0247841_10009203_pt1 | contig 13902 bp, 8 predicted proteins | sample LaCruzMarch2015__2_FD_192410 | JGI IMG/M metagenome (GOLD analysis project Ga0247841, IMG submission 192410) | Freshwater microbial communities from meromictic Lake La Cruz, Castile-La Mancha, Spain - LaCruzMarch2015_18m | ecosystem: Environmental > Aquatic > Freshwater > Lake | place: Spain...
GGCTAAGTAAAGAGGAACCGAAAGAAGATGTGACAAGGCCGGTACAAAGTAAATAAACGTTATCGCGGCAAGGTCGAATATCCCTGTAAATGCTTTTTGTTTTGTTAAACCCGTAAAATTGTGATTATTCATAATTCAATATTTTTTCAGCCTCAAAAATAATCAATTGCATGAAAAAATTATTCAGCATGATCAAAACATTTTAAATGCATCGTTTTATTAATCACAAATTGCTAAAATTGTGACGCTTTAATAATCAATTTTTATAATGGAACGACGTGAATTTTTCAGGAAATCAATAGGTGCCGGATTGGCTGGCGGACTGGCATTCTTTATCGGCAGACCGGAGAAAATAATTGGTACACCTTATAATCCTGATGGGCCGTTATACGACCTTGTTGCTGTGAAAGGGGGAGAACCAGAGTTAATGTATGAACAGGCGATAAAATCTTTGGGAGGAATAGGAAAATTTGTAAAGAAAAACCAGACAGTGGTTGTCAAACCAAATATCGGCTGGGATGTAACACCTGAAAAAGCGGCAAACACCAATCCAAAACTGGTTGCACATATCATTAAGTCGTGTCTGGAGGCCGGAGCCAAAAAAGTATATGTATTCGATAATACATGCGACCAGTGGAAGAAATGTTACCAGAACAGCGGTATTGAAAAGGCTGCAAAAAATGCCGGTGCAGAAGTTGTTTCCGGTAATGCTGAGGGATATTACCATGAAGTGAAAATCCCGAAAGGGAAAAAAATGAAAAAAGCCAAAGTTCATGAACTGGTTCTTAATTCCGATGTTTTTATAAATGTGCCAATAATCAAGCATCATTCTTCCAGCGACCTGTCACTGTCAATGAAAAACCTGATGGGAATTGTATGGGACAGGGGATTCTGGCATCGCAATGATTTGCACCAGTGCATTGCCGACTTCAGCAGTTACTGCAAGCCTACTTTAAATATAATAGATGGTTACCGCATAATGATGAAGAACGGGCCACGCGGTGTTTCGGTCGAAGATGTCAACCTGGTAAAGTCATTGATAATAAGTACCGATATGGTTGCTGCGGATGCAGCCGCTACAAAAATATTTGGCTCCGATCCTGAAAAGATCGATTATTTACGTATTGCCAATGAAATGAATATTGGTGAAATAAACCTCGGGAAACTCAATATTAACAGGATAAAATTGTGATCTGCCTCTGCCACTGCGGAGTGAAAAGTGTTCACAGAGGTTGCAGTGCCAATAATCAAAACATTCCGGAGGAGAAATTTTTAATGAATATTCAATGCTGAAAAAACTTAGAGTTGTTATATCCCTGTTATTTTTTATTCTCACCGGGTTTATTTTTATTGACCTGGGTAACTGGCTTTCATCAACACTGGTAAACAAAATTGTATTCCTCCAGTTTTTTCCATCACTGCTTAAATTCCTTAACATATTAAGTTTTTTCACCTGCGGTTTCATCATCATCATCCTGATAACGATCGTTTTCGGCAGAGTTTACTGTTCAACTGTCTGCCCGCTTGGTACACTTCAGGACATAATAAGCTATTTATCCGGCAAATTCAGGAGGTTCAGAATATACAGGATTAATAGTTTTTCACTTCCCAGCAACAGGTTGCGCTATACAATCCTTGTAATTACTTTCTTCACAATTCCTGCCGGCAGTTTGGTAATCAGCCTGCTTGACCCATACAGCAATTTTGGAAGAATTGTTGCCAACCTTTTCAGACCTGTTTATATATCAGGTAATGATCTTTTAGCCGTGATTCTTGAAAGATTGGGATGGTATGGTCTTTCAAGAATAGGGCTGAAGCATATTGATCCCGGTTCACTATTGTTTGCGTTTTTTGTTTTTGTCGTTATTGCAGCACTCTCTGTGAGTAAAGGAAGGTTGTTCTGCAACACCATTTGTCCTGCCGGTTCATTCCTCGGTTTATTATCAAGGTTCTCACTGTTTCGGTTTGTATTTGATGAGGATTCGTGCACACGTTGTTTCAGGTGTGAAGGTTCATGCAAATCCCGTTGTATTGATTCAGATGAATTAACCATTGACATGAGCAGGTGTGTATCATGTTTTAACTGTATCGAATCCTGTCCTTCCGGAGGAATGATATACGGGATAAAACATAAACCTTCAAAAAAGGTACATAATGTTGACCTTAGCCGCCGGGAAAATATTAAGACCGGAATCGGGGTTTTATCGTTAATATCAGGCTTATCATTAAGTGCTGCCAGGGATAGTATTTCGGGTAGCGGGATAAATACAACTGTTCCTGTAAGAAAGAAATATCCGGTCACCCCGCCAGGATCATTCGGCATTGAATATTTCGGGAAGAGCTGTACAGCGTGTCATTTGTGCATTAGCCGGTGCCCGACACGGGTACTGCAACCTTCCGTTCTTGAGTACGGAATAGAAGGGATTTTCCAGCCCTTCATGGATTACAGCGCCAGTTACTGCAATTTTGAATGTACGGTATGCGGGAATGTATGTCCTACAGGCGCTATTCTCCCTGTACCGGCAGATGAAAAAAAACAGTTGCAGTTAGGAAAATCGGTTTTTGTAAAAGAGAATTGTATTGTTGAAATAAAAAAGACCGAATGCGGGGCGTGTTCTGAACATTGCCCAACAAAGGCAGTACAAATGGCACCTTACACCGGCAAAATAAAAATACCCGTTATTAACAATATAATCTGCATAGGTTGCGGTGCCTGTGAATATGCCTGCCCGGTAAAACCTTACAAGGCAATATATGTTGATGGAAATCCGGTACATCTTGTTGCCGAAAAACCTGAAGTCAAAAAAACGGAAAAGAAAAAGGAAAATGGAGATTTTCCATTTTGAACCGTGAGTTTACTCTTCAATAACATTCACTTCTCGTTCCACAGCGGCACATCACTTCTTACTCCTTCAGTAACTCGTCCGAATCACAGAGCTGACTTATCTCAAAAAGCTTATTATCTGCACATTTTAAAATACGTGCCGGAAATTGTTTTATCATAGGGTAATCATGGGTTGCCATTATCACTACCCTTTTGGTGCGGGCAATGCCCTGCAAAAGTTTTACTATCACCGCTGATGAGTCGGGGTCAAGGTTGCCTGTTGGCTCATCGGCAAGAATTATCTCCGGGTCATTTAGTAAGGCACGCGCCACAACAACCCTTTGTTGCTCACCGCCTGACAGCTCATGCGGTTTTTTATTTTTTTTATCACGCAGTTCGACCTTTTCCAACACATCATTAATCCTTTCTTCAATCTCACGTTTATCATTCCACCCGGTCGCCTTCAGGACAAACTGCAAATTATCATGAACATTCCGGTCAATCAGTAATTGCATGTCCTGGAATACCACACCGATCTTACGTCTCAGAAAGGGTATTTCTTTTCGTTTTATCTTAAGGAGGTCATAGGTGCCGATCTTCCCTTCTCCCAGTTTAAGGGGGAGTTCTGCAATAATGGTTTTGACCAGCGATGATTTGCCGCTTCCGACCTTACCGATCAGGTACACAAAATCACCTTTCTCCAGGGACAGGTTCACGTTGGTAAGAATAAGCTCTGTCTTTTGAAAAATCGACGCATTCCTGAATTCTATAATTACTTCATTTTCCATTAACTACCGGTTTAACTAATTTTCCAAAAGGCAATGATTCAATCAATACTCTGATTTTATCTGCATCATTTACGGGCATTATGCTTTGTAATCCCGTGCCTGCATGATCGATCCTGCAATGATGTACAAGAATGAAATCATCATCCCTGACCTGTAAATAATCAGGTATCTTCGATGTTCCTTTGGTTTTTAGAATATACAAAATGTGATATTTATATGATCATTCTGAACTGAGTATTCAGCTACGCAAAGATATACAAACTTTTATGCTGCATAAATAAAGATATAAACAGTTAATTGTTAATATTTAATTGAATATACCGGACAATTGCTTAACGTTTTGTTCGTATTTTTACCAACGTTTCAATTTTTTTATACGTATATGAATAATAAAAATTTGTCCATTTTATGTATTTTCTTCTTTATTGCTTTTATTAATCCTGCATATAACCAGAAAACCCTTGTTTATACCTGTGCTGATGTTGATTTTCGTGATGGCCTTGATCTGTTCCGGAAACAAAAATATGGCGCTGCACAGGAAATATTCGGGCAGATAATTGAAAAAGAAGATGATGGTCGTTCTGACATCAGAACGGATGCCAGTTACTATTTTGCATTGTGCGCATTGAACCTGTTCCATAAGGATGCAGAATATCTTTTCACCCGGTTTATTGCAGAGAATCCAGAAAGTGAAAGAGTAAATGAAGCATGGTTTTGCCTGGGAAACCACTATTTTAAGAACAAAAGATACCAGAAATCTGCCGAATGTTTCGAAATGTCAGATACATATTGCCTGAATGAGGCCGATGGTGTAGAATGCAGGTTTAAGCTTGGTTACAGCTATTTCGCGACAAATAACTTCGAAAAAGCAAAACCTATATTAAACGGGGTCAGAAATGGTGATTCAGAATACGCAAATGCTTCACAGTATTATTTTTCTCATATTGCATACAGCCAGGGAAATTACCAGACTGCACTTAATGGCTTTTCCATCCTTTCGAAAGATGAAATGTTCGCACAGGTAATTCCTTATTATATTGCTCAGATTTATTATCACCAGAATGAATATGACCTGTTGATTTCCTATGTTCCTTCAATAATTGATTCGGCTGTTCCAAAACGAAAAGCAGAAATTGCCAGGCTGCTTGGTGAGGCATATTATCAGAAAAAGCAATACATTAAAGCTCTTCCTTATCTTGAACTGTATAAAAACGAGGGTTCTTCTTACACCCGCGACGATAGTTACGAACTGGCATATGCATACTATAATACCGGTGATTACAAAAAAGCTGCAAAACAATTTGAATCAGTTACTGGCACTAAAGACATCATGGCACAGAATGCCTATTACCATCTGGGAGGATGCTACCTTAATACCGGTGAAAAAAGCAAAGCTCAACTGGCTTTTTCATCTGCTTCCAAACTTGAATTCGATAAATCAATTCAGGAAGATGCATTATTTGACTTTGCCAAAATAACTTATGAACTTTCATATTCACCATTCAATGAAACGATAAGGGCATTCAATGAATTTATTAATAAATTTCCTGGTTCCGGTAATATCGATGAGGCATATGATTACCTGGTGAAAGTGTACATGGTTACCAGGAATTATAAAGATGCACTGTTATATCTTGAACGTATTGTCAAAAATGACATGCCACAGTCAAAAGATATAAGGACAGCATATCAGCGGGTGACATATTACCGTGGATTGGAGCTGTTCAGTAACCTGATGTTTGAAGATGCAATCTCATTATTTGATAAATCGCTTCAATACAGTAATTACAACAGGAACATCAAAGCATTATCCTTTTACTGGAAAGGAGAAGCATATTACCGCCTTCTTAAATTCAGGGAAGCGATAGAAAGTTATTCTGATTTCATTCATTCTCCGGGTGCAATTGATATTGCTGAATATAATGAGGCTCACTATGCACTTGGATACTGCTTTTTCAACAGTAAACAATATAACGAAGCACTTTCATGGTTCCGGAAATATACGGGAAATGAACCGGTAAAAAAGAACCTTATGGGCGATGCATATACGAGGATCGCTGATTGCAATTTCATCTCAAGGAATTTTGCGGAAGCGGTAAAGTATTACGACCTGGCTATTAATACCGGGATTACTGATGTCGATTATGCCATGTTTCAGAAAGGATTTTCATTTGGACTGCAAAAAAGCTATGTACAGAAAATAAATGTTCTCAAAAACCTCATTTCCTCCAACCCGAATTCATCATATATTGATGATGCTGTTTTTGAACTGGGTAAGACATATGTTGTGATGGATTCAACACAGAAGGCAGTTACCGAATATAAAAAGCTGATCAGCGATTATCCGGGCAGCAGCTTTGTATTAAAATCCTTTCTACAGCTTGGTCTGTTATATTATAATACCGGAAATAACGATGAGGCTATTGTTATTTACAAACAGATAATTTCACAGTATCCAAATACACCGGAAGCAAAAAATGCTTTGATGGGAATAAAAAATATTTATGTGGATATGCATGAGGAAGACCAGTATTTTGAATATGCAAAAGGACTGGGTGATTTTGCCGATATCAGGAAATCAGAACAGGATTCTCTGACTTATCTTTCAGGAGAAAAACTTTATATGTCGGGTGATTGTGCGAAATCAACAGATCATTTTGAAAGGTACACAGAAAGGTTCCCTGACGGTAATTTTACTTTAAATGCAAACTATTTCCTGGCTGATTGTTATATAAAAGCGGGAAACATTGATAATGCCTTAAAATCATATAATTATATAATTTCAAAACCCAGGAATACATTTACGGAAGAAGCCTTGCTTAACGCTGCTGAAATTCTGTTCGACCGGCAGAACTATAAGGACGCCCTCTCCGATTACATTTCGCTTGAAAGTATTGCTGAGGTGAACAGTAATCTGATTAATGCGCGAACAGGTATCATGCGATGTCATTACATTCTGAAACATGATTCGGCTGCTATTCTTGCTGCCAATAGCCTTGTTCTTACCGAAAAAGTCCCGGACGAATTGGTAAGGGAAGCTCATTATATGTGTGGTAAATCTTACCTCAACATTTATAATCTTGAATCAGCATATAATGAATTCCGTTTCATAGCAAAAAATGTAACAAGCAAAGAAGGGGCAGAAGCAAAATATCATATAGCTGAGATTCTGTATAAGCAGGATCAGTCTGAAAAATCAAGGATTGAGATATTTGAATTCAACAACACAGGTACACCGCATCAGTATTGGCTGGCAAAAGCTATTATTTTGTTATCCGATATTTACATTCAAAGCAGTGATATTTTCCAGGCAAAACAGACATTGGAAAGCATAATTAATAACTATGAGATACAGGATGATGGGATCATCGGGTCAGCGAAACAAAAACTGAATGAAATCATCAGGAAAGAAGAAGAAGAAAAGATACAGAAAATGAAACAGGAAGAACTGAAGAATTTTGAAGATAACGAAGATATCATACAGGACGAACCGGTCAAAAATGATACTGTTCCTCTGCCACAAACGATAAAGGATTTAAAGATCAATAAAAGCGACACAATAACTAAACCAATGAAATAGAAAGGAGGAGAAGTTATGGGAATAACCGGAAAATATTTAATATTTAAGTTTATGGCTAAAATGATCTTTTTTACTTTTTATCTTATCCTGCTGATACACCCTGCAATATTCGGTCAGCAGGATTTAGACAGAGATGTGGTAGTTGTAAAAACATATATGCCAACTATTGCTGATGCTTTTAAAATTTCCTCCCTGCCAAAAATAAATGATACCGCTGTCGTTCACCCGGTTTTTGAATACACGGTTGCAAGTACCCAGATTAAGACATCCTTCCGGCCTGAACCTGTTAATCCTGCAAAACTTCTTAGCGAACCATTGCCTCATCTCTATGGTAATTACCTGAAACTGGGTATTGGTACACAGCTTAATCCAATGGCCGAGCTTTACATTAACAGTCTCTGGTCAAGAAAAAATTCCTGGGGGGTTTATTTAAAACATTTTTCAGCAAACGCAAAAACTAAAGTGAATGGTGATACATATTATCCCTGGTTAAGTGAGAACAAAGCATTACTCACAGGAACACAGTTTCTGACGAAGAGCACCCTGACTGGCAGGCTTGAATTCAACAGTAATAAATATTTCAGATATGGTTATGACCCTGATTCAATGGTACTGGTGAAAGACGATATTAAACGCCGCATCTTTACCCTTATTAATGCTGATGCTACTTACCGTTCGAATTATATTACCGGCGATAAACTGAATTATTTATCCGGCATTGATTATTATTTTTTCGGTGACAACCTTAAAAGCCGTGAAAACAGCTTTTCTTTTAAAGTTGATATTGATGAGAAATATAAAGGTTATTATCTGGGTATAAAATCCGGTATCAGTTTTTATAATCAGGCTGATGCAAATGATTTATCTACCAGTCAGACTTATATTGAAGTAAGCCCTTTTGCCACAAGGAAAGGTGAGGAATGGGAATATACAGTCGGCATCAAAACATCAACTGAAATTAATCCCGATGAAAATGCAAAACTGCATATTTATCCTGACCTTAAGTTCAGTTTCATCATTGTAGATAAGATCATGACATCGTATTTCGGTTTCACAGGTAAAAACGATATAAACAGTTACAGAAAACTGGCAGAGAATAATCCTTATTATTATGCTAATCAATACATTGACGATGATGGAAATTACAGAATTAACTCTGATCCGACAAATTATAAAAAAATAATTTATGGCGGGCTAAGGGGTTATATCAGTAAAAGGCTGAGCTATAATGCTGTGGTGAAATTTTCGGAAACCTCCGGTCATGTTTTTTATTTGGCTGATTCTACCGGTAATTGTTTCACAGATATTAGTGATAACCTCGACATTTTTGATATTTCAGGCGAACTGGCCTACAAGACAGAAAAGCTTGAAATCAGAGCGTCAGGGAATATTTATTCTTACGCAGCAATGGATTCAATTATCAAACCATCCTATATGCCTGCTTATAATATTGACATTTCTGCGGGCTATAACCTGAAGGATAAAATTTTACTTAATTGTGAACTGATATTTGCCGGAGAACGCAATGCCGTGAATATTTACAATAAGTCAGAAACACTTGGCAGCATTGCAGACATTAACCTTGGAGCCGAGTACCGTTATACAAAAAAAATGTCGGCTTTCCTGAACCTCAATAATATAGCCAATCAGAAGTACTTCATCTGGCAGCATTATCCCTCATGGGGATTTAATGTAATGTTCGGCGTTACATACGCATTCTGAACTAAGCTGTATCTGTTAATAAATATATTAACTTTTTTTGCAGGAAAATGATATATTATACCATATATTATGCTATTTTTGTGCACATTTAAAATGTTACAGAAATATACTTATATATAGTTATAAATGAGCAACATAGAATCAGACAGTACAATTACTGACACCATTATGAATAATGAAGATGATGGATTAACCTTGTCCGGACAATCAAACGGTAACGGGGATAACGGAAAGGAACAGGGAAACGGTTCCAGACAGAATAGCGGCAACGGATATTCCGCCGAGAATATTCAGGTTCTTGAAGGGCTGGAGGCAGTGAGGCTAAGGCCGGCAATGTACATTGGAGATATCAGCGTGAAAGGGCTTCATCACCTTGTTTATGAAGTTATTGATAATTCAATTGACGAGGCCCTGGCCGGTTACTGCAACAGAATATCCGTGATCATAAATGATGATGGTTCAGTTACAGTGGAAGATGATGGCCGCGGCATTCCAACTGATATTCATGAGAAAGAAGGCAGATCAGCGCTTGAGGTTGTGATGACAGTTCTGCATGCCGGTGGTAAATTCAACAAGGACTCATATAAAGTATCCGGCGGATTGCACGGGGTAGGTGTATCTTGTGTTAATGCATTATCGGCTCACCTGATTGCAGAAATTCACCGCGAAGGAAAAGTCTTCATGCAGGAATACGCATGTGGTAATCCTCTTTATCCTACCAAAGAAATTGGAGAAACAGACAGAACAGGAACCATCATTACCTTTAAACCCGATGGAACTATTTTTACCACTACCGAATTTAATTTCGAAATATTATCGGCACGCCTGCACGAGCTTGCATTCCTGAATAAAGGAGTTAGTCTTACTTTGACCGACAAACGGGAAAAGAATGAAGCGGGTAATTACCTTTTCGAAGAATACCATTCAAAGGAGGGATTGAAGGAATTTATTGAGTACCTTGATGCTAACCGTGAACCGCTTATTGATGAGATCATTTATGTGACTACTTCAAAGAACAATGTACCAATAGAAATTGCCCTGCAGTATAATACCTCGTTCACTGAAAATGTGCACTCTTATGTAAATAATATAAACACAATTGAAGGGGGAACTCATCTGACAGGATTCAGGAGAGGACTAACCAGGACTTTAAAGGCTTATGCTGATAAGTCAGGTATGTTGCAAAAACTGAAGTTTGACATCAATGGTGATGACTTCAGGGAAGGTTTAACTTCAGTCATCTCGGTTAAAGTAATGGAACCTCAGTTTGAAGGACAAACTAAAACCAAACTCGGCAATTCCGAAATTGCCAGCGTGGTTGACCAGGCAGTGAGCGAACTGCTGGCTAATTATCTTGAGGAACATCCTAAAGATGCCCGCACTATTGTTAATAAAGTCATTCTTGCAGCTACTGCCAGACATGCTGCACGCAAAGCCCGGGAACTTGTGCAACGAAAATCAGTATTTACAGGAGCAGGCCTGCCTGGCAAACTTACCGACTGTTCTGAAAGAGATTCTGAACGGTGTGAAATATACCTGGTTGAGGGCGATTCAGCAGGCGGAACTGCAAAGGGGGGACGCGACCGCCGTTACCAGGCTATTCTGCCGCTGAGAGGTAAGATACTCAACGTGGAGAAAGCCATGCAACACAAGATTTTTGATAACGAGGAAATCAAAAATATTTTTACAGCATTAGGTGTTTCAATCGGAACGGAAGAAGATACCAAAGCCCTGAATATGGAAAAAATCAGGTACGGCAAAGTTATTATCATGACTGATGCCGATGTTGACGGCAGCCACATTACAACGCTGATTATGACTTTCTTTTTCCGCTATATGAAAGAAATGGTTGAAAAAGGATATCTTTATATTGCCACTCCTCCATTGTACCTCGTGAGAAAAGGAAAATCGGAAATTTACTGCTGGAACGATGAACAAAGGCTCAAAGCAGTGGAAGAACTTGGCAAGGGAAAAGACAATGTAATTATCCAGCGTTATAAAGGTTTAGGTGAAATGAACTCCGATCAACTCTGGGAAACAACCATGAATCCTGAGAAAAGAACCCTTCGTCAGGTTACTATTGACAGTGCTGCTGAAGCCGATCGTATCTTTTCCATGTTAATGGGCGACGAAGTCCCGCCGCGAAGGGAGTTTATTGAGAAACATGCAAAATACGCCAAGATCGATATCTGATAGTCATTATTATGCCTGACCATTCTTATATTAATAACCTGTCTGGTGAGTTATTGCCAAAATACATTACAAAATTCTCATTATTAATTATTACCGCAACATTTATAGCTGTGATATTCCGTTTTGATATGCTCCGTAAATTGTGTGTCTGCATATCAAATTTCCTTGCTTATTCATGGTTAGCTTTTGGAATAGCCGTTATTACAGGTATTATATCATTTAACCTGTTATTATTTGCCCGGATGAAAAATAAACCTTCCCCGGCTAACTGTCTGATTGTGCTTAATCTGCTTCAATCCCTTGCTTTTATTACAGGAATGGTTTTTCTGTTTTTTTTTGGTGCCCTTCTTATAAATGTGATTTGAACCTGAATAAGGTTCGTTTAGCTTTTATTTGTTGATTCCATTATAAATTGACATTTCGGACAGACTTATTGTTGATTAATTTAATGAAAGCTACAGAAAATGAAATTACCAACGAAGGTTCATATATTACCTTCAGACAATTCAGAGATAATTTGCTGGTCCTTATTTCCGGACTGGATAAGACTTCTGACCTGAAACAAACCCGTAATGAATTGCAGGAAATCCGTGAATTAATACGTGAGAGTAAACTATTACGGGAACATAAAGACGACCTGTTCGTACTTGTTCAGGATGCTTTTAACAAGTTGCAGCATCTGCGTGATATGGAACAGGAAAACTATCAGAAAGAAGCAGAAAATAATTACATGGTATTACAGGAGGTTGTAAAAACTGCACTTCAAAAAGCTTCCAGCAGCATCCCGATAGCTGAAAAAAAAGAAATCCTGATATCTGCACAGGAGAAATTCAGGGGGGTGAAATTATTACGCGAACAGAGGGAAGAACTGTTCTCAGAGTTGCAGTCAGCATTTGATGAACTGAAGACACTGCAGGATATTGAACGTTATAACTTTGAATCTGAAGCTGCTCGGAACTACCAGTTAATAAAACAAAAAATTGATGATACATTAATCAGTTTACCGGATAATGATGACTTCAATTCGTCAAGAAAGTTACTTTCGGGATTGCAGGAAGAGATAAGGACTTACCGTCTTACCCGTGAGCAAAGGGATGAACTGATCTCAGTCGTACGTCAGGAATCTGACTGCATCAGAAAGAAACAGGAAAAAGAAAAGGAATTGCATGAATCAGAGAGCAGAATGAATTATGATCTGGTCAAACCTCGCCTTACTTTGCTCCTGGATGATATTATGCAAATGACCGATCTTAGAGCCGCAAAACGTAACCTTATCAGTTTTCAGTCAGATATCAGGGATAAACTATTTCTCAGGGAACACCGTGAGGACATAAGGAATATAATGAATATGGCGTTTACTGAGCTGAACAGTAAACTTACAGAAGAAAAAATAAAATCGGGACTGACATCAGCATATCATTACAAGGAACTCAAAAAGCAGGTTGAAGATGGATTTAAACAGGCAAATGAATCTGTCGAATATAAAAAGACAAGGAATTTTCTTAAAACAGTTCAGTCGCATTTCAGGGGTGCCGGTTTAGGAAGGGAAGAACGTGAAGAATTATATACAAAACTACAGCTTTCGTTTGCTATACTCAATAACCGTGTGGATGAATATTTCAGGAACAAAAAGAAATTCTGGGATATTAAAATGCAATTCAAAATTGCCAACCTTGAACAGGAAAAGTTCCTTATTGAAAGTTCACTCGAAGATGATCGTGAAAAGCTGAACGAATTGAATGACCGTCTTTTGGATATTGAACAGGATGAAAAGGAAAATACTGTTATTGAAATTCATATTCACAAGATCAGGTCATTACAGGAGATCATTGAATGTAAGCAGATACAGATATCTGAAACTGAAAAGGAAATTGAAGAAATTAATGCCAAGCTGAATCCTCAGGAGGATGATGAAGAGTCGGCTGATCTGCCCGGAGAGGAAAACAGTAATGACAAATAATTTGTAAGTTTGCCGGATGAAAAAAAACATTGCAATATTAGCAGGTGGTGACTCAGCTGAGTATGAAATTTCTCTTGGCAGTGCCAGGCAAATTTCAAATATTCTTGATCGTACTAAATATAATCCTTTTACCATTTTGCTAAAAAACGCCGACTGGCACTTAGTTCATGATTCCTACGAACCGGTGCATGTTGATAAAAATGATTTCGGCCTCCTGTTAAACGGGGAAAAGATACACTTCGATTGTTCACTCATAGCGATTCACGGCAAACCTGGAGAAGATGGCAAACTGCAGGCATATTTCGACATGTTGGACATCCCTTATACAACATGCGGGGTTCACAGTTCTTCACTGACATTTAATAAATTTTCATGCAATACCTATCTCAGGGGCTTTGAGGTTCTTTCAGCCAAGTCAGTGCTTGTTAAAAAGAATGAAAAATACGATCTGAAAGAAATAACAGATAAAGTAGGTTTGCCATGTTTTGTCAAACCGAACGAGGGTGGTTCAAGCTGCGGGGTTTCAAAAGTATCGAAACCCGATGATCTGGAATCAGCTGTAATTAGGGCATTTGAAGAAGACAACCAGGTCATCATTGAACAGTTTGTGAAAGGCACTGAAGTTACCTGCGGATTGTTAAAAACACGCGAAAAGGAAATTATCCTTCCTCTTACGGAAATTGTAAGCAAGAATGAGTTTTTTGATTTTGAGGCTAAATATTCACCTTCCAGGTCTGAGGAGATAACCCCCGCCCGCGTTTCAAAAGATATCGAGAAAAAGTGTAAACAGCTTTCTTCCCGTATTTACGATCTGCTAAATTGCCGCGGTGTAGTC
>Ga0247841_10009204_pt1 | contig 13900 bp, 11 predicted proteins | sample LaCruzMarch2015__2_FD_192410 | JGI IMG/M metagenome (GOLD analysis project Ga0247841, IMG submission 192410) | Freshwater microbial communities from meromictic Lake La Cruz, Castile-La Mancha, Spain - LaCruzMarch2015_18m | ecosystem: Environmental > Aquatic > Freshwater > Lake | place: Spain...
GTCGTTGCAAAACTGTTATCATTCCAAATTTTTGTCCTGTTAAATTTGCAGCAACTGTCATTTTTTATTTCCTCTTTCTTTTTAAAATTTAATATCATTGGGTGTCCGGCACTTCCACTCGCTTGAGTGTACTCCCTTTCGGGATAGTCGTTGCACCTTCAACTAATAAAGTTAGCAGCTTTATTAGAAGCTTGGCTCAGGATTGTCCCTGGTAGGAGTTTCCCTGAATTAACCGGATTATTCGATCTAGATTACTCTAGAAAGCGACAAAAGTTTTATCGACGTAAATTAGCGGAACGGATATTGAACGAGATAATGTATCTGGTGATGCAGTTGTTGATGGATAGAATGTGTCCACTCTTGACCCATTTTTCAGTTCTAGATATGTCTTGATCTCACTTCTTGATGCATTTGGAACTGTCATACGTAACCATGGAGGGAGATTCTTAATTACAAATTTAATTTTATTTAAGTTTTCTTGAGCAGCACTTTTCTGGAAATTAAAGATAGCTGCTCGATTTTCAGGAAAAAATATCAAAGCCCAGGAAAGAATAGCAGCTGCAACAGTGCTCTTACCCAGCTGACGGCTAGCCATAAGCATAGCCATATGATGTCTAAATATTACTCTGACAACTCTCCTTAACTTATTATGTAAATATTCTTTAGAATATAATTGTTTACCCCCATATTCACGGAAATATACATAATTAAGTATATAATAAAGAGGATTATTACGACATTTGATCCACTCTGAAACATTCTGATCGACAATGTCGACCTCGTTTGTTTCCTGTAACATGTTAAGAGTCTGTTCATCTGACTTTAATAATAGGTTATTTATAATGGGATTTGGTGCAAATACATTTGAATTATTTTGTGTTTGTAACATTTTTCGCCTCTCTTTTGAAGCGGCAAGATCTGGGTAAATAATCTTATCCCAGATCTTGCCGATAAAACTAAATTATTCTACATAAATAACAATATCGATATTATCCACATCCCAGTAAATCATCGGAGGTACATATTTCACAATATCTAATTTGTTTTTCAAACCTCTCAAAATGTCATTATCAGTTTTAACTTCAACACCATTATCCATCTCATTGGGAACAGTAGAAGAATCTGTTACATAAACTCTGACGGATTTAATGAAAAGTCTACCTTTGTGAACAAATTCAACAATCAAACTATTGTAAAATATAATACTCGATCCTGTAAAACCTTTTTGAAGATACTCGGTAACTGCTAAAGTTAAATTTTCTTTTTCAGTGGCAATATCAATATTATTTCTTTGAATATAACTCTTATCAGCTTTAATCTCTATTCTCATATTTAATGGTAACACAATATCAGGAATATCAACCCAAGCTGTACCACTCCAACGATAATAAATATTGGTTTCAGAATCTAATACAAATTCATCAGTAGTTGGTGCATCAAATACCCAATATGGCGCAGCTATACTTGTATCATAAATGGCTATTTGATTAGCATGACCAGCAAAATAACTACCACCGGTTGGTGTAGTACTAACACGATATCTAGATCCATTTAAAGCCAACGTTGGAGGTAGATCACGTGTATCAATAACCGGATCTAACCAGGTGTAATCAGAATTTGAAAAGATTGTACCAGATTGCAGAAATATAGATTCTATAAACGGAGATTCAATCAAATACGAATTTAAAAATCTACATTGTACATTATCTGTTACCATTCGATTTTCATTAAAGGTTGATGTTACTATAAAATTTTTAATTTTATCAAGATAATAATCTGGATCTGAATCAAATGTCGAATCATATATAATTGGAATATTTACAATGTACGCATTTGCACCAGAATTATATCTTGTCAATTTAAGTTGATCAGATAAATCTACAAGTTGATAAAAATCATCTGTTTTGCATGTAAATTTAGTAGTTAATAATGGACCATTTAAAACTGCAGGAACACTAATAGTATTTCCAGTTAATCCAAGAACAGATAAACATGTTGACCCCGCTGCAACGTCACCAATAAAAACATTGGTAACAGTTCCACCTGTCGGTGGAGTAATTTTAATGCGATTATTTCCATCGTCATCAACATAAACAGATGCAACAGTTAATCCTATGGCTATGTTGATATCCGACACTAAAGTAGCAGCAGTTACAGATCCAGTCGTAAGTGTAACAGTTGTAAATGCATCCAAATATTCTGTACTTGAATCATTGAATTTAATTTTTAATGTTTTCGTTCCAGCTCCAATAGTATAATTCTCAATCTTATCAGTTACAATAGAATCAGATGTTCCTCCTTTTACTTCTATTTGGATTTCGCCATCAAAAATTCCAAAAGTATCTGCATTAGAATACTCGTATTCGAAATAATTGTTAGTTAAAGGAAAACACACCATTCGTTTATCAGCAATATCTGATTCACCATATATTGAGATAGTAAAAACCAAATTACTAATTGTTTGATATGATTTGAGTTTTACAATAGTTCTATATTGTGATATACAGGTATGAGTTCCTGATCCAGCACTACTTGTATTAACAGCAATTAAAGATCTTGGACTTGCGGATATCTGGAAAGTATTTGTTGTCAATCCAGTTAACATTACATAATACACAGTTCCAGCAGTTATGCCAGTTGGTAATGCTCCCAAAGTTGAAAATACAACAGGAGTATTATATACCAATCCATGAGCTGCCCAAGTTACAACGGCTGGAGAACCATTTGAAATTGTTACAATTGAGCTTTTAGATTCGATATATTCTAAACTCAAATACACCATGGGAACGTCAAATCCCGTTCCAAGAATACTAACCTCTGGAGTTATTTCAGCAAACTCAACTCGGAATGGATTCTTCATAAGATATCCATCATAGTAATTCATACGTGTATTTCCCTTATAAATAAAGGGACTTATGAAAGCTTCACTATTAATAGTAAATGGTGGTCGATAATATATCTCCTGAAGCTCATATGATATCGGTTCAATATGTAAGGTTCCCGCAGTTCCATCATCAATATATGAATAAGTCGCTGGTTGTGGGTATGATGCTGCAACTTCCCAGTATTGATCTCTAAAGGTGGGATATCTACCATAAACCCGATATTTTGTAGCATAATCAACATGATCCCATGTTATTGTAACAGAATCTTCTCCAGGAGTAGTAACAGTATCAGTTACAATAGCGGAAGGTACAGATTGTCCCCATTCATCTACAGCTACAACAAAATACCCATAAGTATTAGATGCTAAAGTTCCAGATCCTGTGAGACCAGCAGCAGCTGTTATCGCATAGGAAAGAGCCGCTGTCGCTTGAAGATCCATCACCTGCTCTGTATGGTTTGTAGTATAAAGAATGGTTTGATTTCTATCTCTGAAAGATCTACAAAGATGAAAAACATTATCAAACACGTTAAATTTCTTAAAAATAAATTTAAAATCGTCAAGATATTCATCAGCAATGTTATAAAAATCTTGCTGACTTATCATATTATCTCGTGTTTGAATATAATTTACAATTGCATCACGTAGATCTTCTCCACTTAATGGGTCTAACCCACTTTCAGAATAATCAAAATCAACCAGAGGTTGTTGTAATATTGTTGGATTAGAATTTTGACTTAACTGACCACCAGTTGAGTATATATAATCAAAAGCCAAGACTGTTCCCGCGATTTGCAATTTTAAATTTGTTTTATCAATAAGATTTCCAGATGTTCCTCTTGTTGATTTTATAACTAATCTGATATTTGCACCAGAAACCCATTTTCCACGCAAACCAGAACCAAATTCAATTACATAGTTAGTAGAAGTAACTTTCCTAAGAAATACACTTGTCGAACTACCCTTTTCAAGATATTTTGTATATTTAACATCATATTGTTCTTCTACAACTGATCCAACTTCAGTAACATAAACCTCCAAATCAGAGAGATAATATCCTGCGCTAATTCCAAAATAGTAAGTTTGAAATGAACCAAAGTTATAGGGTTTAAGCTCAAATGTGACTTCTTTTTTATTATACTGTGATGTTGAATATAACGGAGCAGAAACTGTAGATGATGTTGATGGCGTGTTTATCTTTGTACCATCAGAAGTTGTAATGTCTACATAATAATAATAGGATCCATTATCTTCAATTTCAACAAATTTATAAATAGCATCAATTGTAAATTGAAAATCATCCACTTTAAAAGTACTGCTTAATGGAACGTAAGTTCCTCCTGATGAATTATACCCAACTATGACTTCCCGTCGAATTACCCCAGTCTGTCTTCTTGGCAACCAATTAATCATATCAAATTCGATAGTACCAGTAGCAGTGGATGCAATTGCAAATGTAGGAATATACCCATATGTAGAAGCATGTATATATTGACTCTCTTCTGTTTGGGCTGTTCCAACAAAAGCTTCTTTGAAGAGACTGTCATAATATTGTTTTAAATCAAAATGAGTATATCCGAGTAAATTTAAAAAGAACCCAACAAAACCAACTTTACTAATTTGAAGATCAAATATGCTTAAATCAGTTTTGAGTTTGTTATAATAATAATCAACAAACTCTTCTGGGGTTGTATAATTGAGAATTGGTAAATTCGCCATTTGTTTATCCTTGTTTTTGATTACTTATTAACAGTAAGTATTGATAAATAATTACCATCTGAAATTCCACGAATAGTACTGGCAGCTTTTTGAGCAGCACTTGTTGCACTTCCAACAATACCACCAAGTTTTGCTGCATTTCCTGTTAGATTACTTAACATTCCATTTGTTGGACCAACTACTTTATTTAGAATTCCACCTAGGAAACCACCAAACATTGAACTTTGTGTTTGAGAACCAAATCTTTGAATGATCTCATCCAATTCGCCGAAAATCCAATTGCCAGATTTTTCCAAATGCAATGCTTCTCTATAACCACTACATGAATATGTAAATGGAAGAGTAACAATTTCATTAGATGCTCTAGATCCTATTAATTCTTTATTCGGCAAGCTCTGGGGAAATATGCCAACACATTTGGCGACAAAGGTAACTGTTCTCATATCTGGTCGATATTTAACAATATACATAGACGCAGCATAATCTATTGCACCATAATTCTCATATTCAATAGTGGAAGCAAGATCATAATATTGAGTATAATATGATGCTTTTGGTTCAATTGTTCCTTCTAAGATTTCACGAATATATTCAACCCAAATATGATGAAACATATAAATATCCAAATGTTGATTATCAACAAATGTAACAGAACATGTTTCAGATTCAGATACTTCAGATGCTATTGGAATTGATCCACTTCTGGTTGTAACATTTTCAGTTCTCACTTGATTCTGTGGTGGAGTAAAATCCACAGCAGCAAAAGTCATTATTTTTCCAACTGTCCCCATATAGCTACCTGGATCATCTTGAGCATAATTAGCAGATTCGTATTTTTTTTTATATCCAGAAAGATCAGGTGGAACAAAAAATATCATGGTATAACCATTAATATCTGGTGCAAAATCTCTATAAAGCTGTTGGTAAAAAAATTTCAAAACTTCAGTATGAGGTTGACCATCTGAAAAAACTGAATCAAGATAAGAAGTAAGAGTTGCTCCTTCATATCCAAATAGATCTTCAGTAATTGAACCACCTGTTTTTTTGAATATTGAACTAGTAACGGTATCAAGTATTCCCATATTTTCTCCCCACTTTTTACCGGCAAGATCATATTATAGATCTTGCCGGTAAAATATTAGCTTATATCAGTTAAATTTGAACAATTATGCTTTTGTAAGTTGTAAACTAAACCATACAGAATAACATTACTAATCTGCATCTGTTGAGCTTTACCGTAAATATCCAAATTTAATAGCAGATTCTCTGTAAAAATCTTAGCAGCTAACATAGCTAAAAGTTTCTGCAGTTTTCGAATCTCTTCTGTATTCTTGGAAGATATGATATTTCTTTTAACTGTATTTGCAAAATCTTTATTACATATATCTGATTTATCGGCTACATTTGTTCTTGATAATATCATAGAAAGTGTATCGTGAATTAAATCATAATTTTTATGATTATGTAAAGCTGATAACATTTGTCCAATAACCTTTGTTGAAACTTTTGTGTTTTTATTAATTTCATTAATAAAAACTTCGGGATACTGGACTTTAGAATTCATTGTAATGTAATCAGCAGTAGAAGTCACAATAGCGTCTCGATTATGAATAGTTGAATACTTATCGAAACTGGGCTCTTCTTCGGAATCACCTTTTATAATTGTTGGTGTGGATACATGAAGACCTTCTTCTTTAGCTTTCATATACAATGGAAGTAATCCACCTTGAGCTCTTTTTTCTCCAGTTTCAATATCAATAACTGGATTAAACGTAAACATCTGATCAATTCTTCCCCAACTCTGCATAAACAATTGACGTAAACGATACACATCCTTTGCTATCTCAGGTCTATATTTCCTCATCAAGGTAGGAACAAAATAGTCCTTAAGTAGAGCTAGCGGAGTATCGAATTTTGCAACATTATGTTTTTTATTCACCATATGTGAAATAACATAAGACATGATTTTCTTATCACAATATTTGATATATGCGTATTTACGACCATTCCAAAGCTTTTGCAGTAAGATAAACAAAGCATTATTGATCATCTGATCATCATTGCGTTTAATCCCTAAATACGTTACTAATAATAAAATTTGATAATATGGATCATTATACATATTTGCATGATTTGGAAATTTCCAATCTGCTTGAAATGCTTTTCCAACTTCAGCTTCATTTAGTTTCAGAATATTAAATAATTCGGAAACAGCTGTTGATGGAATCGTAAATTTAAAACAATAACCTTCATCAGAATTCATTGCTTGAGTATATGCAGACGATACCATCCTACTAAGCTCACTATGCAACTTTGTAAGAATAGATGGCTCTGCTTGAATTGTTTTATCTAAAATATTATAAATTTGTAACACTTGTTGTTTGGCCACAATTCTCTCCTTTACATTTCATTCAGTTGTGCAAATTCACCATAGTATTTTATAGCAGCAGCATTGTACGCTCTAGAAGCTTCTTCAATTGTATCGAAATAACCTAAATGAATATGTTCATAATTAACGCCAATTTGCGCATGCCATTTTGCAACATAATAACTCCACGTAACGCCTTTTTGACCACTAGTGTTATTATTTGATAATTTCAAATTTCTACAATTTTCGGCATGAGTGCAAATTCTCAAATTTTCATCTAAACAATTCAAGGGATCATTATCTTTATGATCAATCTCATAACCATCTTGAATTACTTTATCAGATAATTGAAATATCAATTGGTGCAAATATATCTGATGTTGATTGATTTCATCATACCAAACCGCAGTAGCATATCCAGAAGTACTCAAATGCCATTTTAATTTTGAATCTTTTATTTGTTTATAATATTTAATATTAAATTTGGCTTTGGCAACTTCTATACATTCTTGATTGTATAATATGATCCAACAAATATCACCATCTATGATAAATTCATTTGGATCATATTTTGTCCGTTTCGATAATTTTCCATGGTGAAGAATTTGGCGATAATGTCTCTCACAAAAACCTTTGCAATGAGAGGTTTTATTACACCCTTCTGCTAAACACATATTTAACTCCGATCAGTTAAACTACTGCTGCCACTACTTTCGCAAGTGAATGCACCTTATTTTTAAAAGAATCAACCAATTCAACTAAAGCTCCTTGATCAAATACAACACGATAATCAGCAGATTCAGTCAAATAATTAATTCTGCTCCACACGCTAAAAGGAAAAGCAATTTTCTGTAAAAGAGTTTCAACAATATTGGTCTTTGTACTAAATGATATGGCTTCATCTGGTGCAACACCTTCCGAAATTAACTGTTTTGCAAACTCTCTAGATGTCTCTAAATATTTATCTTTCCGTTGTTCCGCTGTCATCGAATAAAAGCTTTTATCAAAATATTCATAAATGATTGTTGAAAGAAGTTGATGTTGAATTTCATTGGATTTTTCAAGAAGAGTATAATCTAAACCTTTGCCATAAATTTCGGGTCGCAGATTAACAAATTCATAAATCTGTCTGATATTCTTAAAGTAACTACCCAAAGCTGAATAAACTTGTTCTGACTCTTCAAGTTTCTGTAGAAGTTGATCAAAATAAAGCATATCAACCTTGATTTTACCTTCTAACATTAAAGCATCATAAGGCTCAAATAATTCTGAACCTGCTGTAGCTTTTTGAATTCCTTCTTGAATAATCTGAAGATGATCCTTCTTTTTGGATCTTGATTCTTGAATCTTCTGCAATGCTTTTCTAGACTCATTCATAGCATCGAAATTAAAATTTTCAGCTAACAATTGCATCTGTTTTTCCTCCTAAATAATAATTAATATTGTTGTGTCATTTGATGATTAATCTTGGAATCAATGAAGGTTCCTATTGTTGTCAATTTTGTTTTATTCACATCAGTTTGATTCATTAGTTTATAATACATATCTCCTTTTTTTGCATCAACCACTATTAAATTCGGAACATCCAATCTTTCTGCAATATATTTAATTGCTGGTTTGATATAACTATCATTTATATCTTTTAAACTATTTGCATGTTCTCTATCAAGTGGTTTATTTTTTTCTTTAAATGTTGGTGAACCACCTGAATCATATATAGTTGTTGATTTAGTTTTTAAATTTTTCCCAACTTCCCCACCTCTAAGCAAATGATCCCAACTCATTCCCATGAGCGCAGCATGAAGTGCTAATACAATTTCAACAGGAAGAACTAGTGTATAATTTGGCCAGGATGTGACTTCACTTCTGGACATTTCCAAATCAACATCCATAGATGTCATTGATTTGCAAAGAGCCACTTGCAATTTTGAAAGTAAAGTAAAGTAAAAAATGTGGGTTAATCCTGTTGTAAATTTTGGAATAGTAGTGTTAACAATCTGTTGATTATTAGCGCCTGACAAACTAGCAAGTGGTGAAGCAATACCAGAAGCACTTAATTCATTCAAAAATGGATCAAGAAAGTTTTTAACTGAAACATTAATTACGCTTCTAAGATTATTAAATGCTAAATTTAATTCATTTCTCTCAGTATCCGGTGCTAAATATTTTATCTCTCTTTCCAAACTAGAAGATGTCGATTCACTTTGTTCAACAAAAGCATCAAAAAATTGAAGAAAACTTCTGTATCCGTTTTCAGTAAAATCATTAGCCATTATGCTGGAGTCCACAGTTTTCCTAATAAAGATTTTAAGATATCCATCAGTATCAATGTCGCATAATGAATTCATAATATCAATCTTATTTTTTGATTCTTGAACTGTACTTCCTCTTATGCCCTGTTCAATAGCAGTAATAATCATCTTCAATGGTGAATCGATTTTTTCAAACATATCTTCATTAATATTCACAGATTTTTCTTCATCATAATTAACAGAACTGGAAGCTACAGAAACTAAATTTACAACTGATCGTAAGATAGATGAACCCATCGATCCAATTATTTCAGCAAAGTTTCCAACGGTTATTTGATGTATTGCCTCAAAATTCCCAGTAAGTTTGCGATCAAACAAATCATTCACATGAGACTTTTCATCCCCAACATTTATTCCGAATCGATGTGTTGCAAAATGTGGATCTAAAACAAATTTAAAATACATTTTTGTTTTATCAAGATCATGCTGTTTCAGATATAGTGGAGCAAATATTTGACGCTGTTGATCCATTTCTGGCGTAATTTTCATTCTATTCTGAATTTTGATTGCTTGGTTTCCAGCAGCATCTGTTATTGAATTTGGAAGATATTTATTCCATCCACTAACTTTATGAAGGACTTTAAAAGTTCCACTTTGAGCGATTCCCATCAATGTATTATGTTCTTCTGGTGTTCGGATTAATTTCGTTAATAATCTCCAATATTTCTCTTTGTCCATAGACTCAAGCTCTTTAAAAATTGATTCGAGATCTTGGGTATTATTAAGTTTTTTATTTAATCCTATCGCAGCAAGCAACACATACATCAATGTCAGAGTATCAACAGGATAAGAAGCTGTTCCAACTATTACAGGAACATCAATCATATTTCCCATCGTAATAATCTCAACATAAGGGCGAAGTTTTGACATCTTTGGATCAGTTTTAAGTAAACGTTGAATAATAGCTGTCTTCTGTTGAATCTTCTGTTGAAGTATTCCAGAATGTTCGCTTCCAACTGGATAATGGGGCATTGAATTAACGCCACCATATTGAGCTCCTTGTTGCATAGCTGCCATTCTAAGTAATCCAGCGGTCGGGTCAACACTATTATTTTTTTCATCCCAAAGAGGACGTATCTGATTTGCTGTTCCAATTACACTAAATAGATTTTGAATAAACATATCAGATAAAAATGTGATAGAAATGAAATCTCTAATAAGATTATCAAATGCTTGAACATTTGGAACTTTAATCTTATCTGCCATTAATATTGGGTAAATGAAAATTAGTTTTTGTTGAACATCAATTTTAATAGATTTTGAACCAGCGTTTCCACCAGGTTGTCTAATACTGGATGTTTCTCTTGAATACTGTCCCATTCCGGTTACATTCACATGATCACCTCACTATCTTAACTATTTTTTATATCTTTTAAAATTATATTTAACTCATCAGATAATTTTGGATAAAGTTTCTTGTAATCATTTATCATTTGTTCATTAAGTTCTTCAATTCGGCTAGAGCTGGTAGGATGAGATGCTGGTGAAAATATCTTTTCGATAAAACTCCAGACTTTCTCCCACCAGGATTTTTGAGCATCAATTTCTAATTTTCTATTATGAAGACGATACAAAACCTTAATCATTTCATCTCCATAACTATATTTAGCTGCAAATTGATCTGCTTTGTATTCTCCTCTATGCTCGATAAATGTCAGTGATCTAACAATAGTAATAACAGTTAGTGACGCAATAATATAAGCTGGAAGAGTGATTAGATTGAATAACCATAACAACGGTGTTTTTAACATTATTCCGGCAATACCTGCTCCTTTTTGGAATAATGCTAAAAGAATTCTTGGTAAATTTGCAGTATATGTATAACAATGTCCAAGCTCATGTAAAAGAATCGCTGTTAATTCTCTTGGAGAAAACATATCAATCAACTGGTCACCAAACATTATATACATTTTCTTAATGTATTTAGATGGCTCCTCGACAATTTCAAGATCCTTAATATTATCCCCAGCTTCATAATTTTTAAAAATCATTATAAGATCTGTTGAAATTAATTGATTATATATTGGAATAACAGCTGCATTCATATAATCTTTTTTAATATTGATAATTATATTTTTGACACCAGTGAATTCTTTGAGATTATCAGTTAATTCTTTTTTAGCGGCAGAATCTTTTTTGTCCTTTTTTATTTGAGCAAAGTTTTTATCAATCTCTTTTAAGATTGAGCTTCTAAATGGTGATACCTCAAATATTAGTTCGGTAAACTCCATAATTAACACCTATATTATTCGATTTTACACATCGTTTAAAACAGCGAATTCTCCAAAATAGTGAATTGCGGCAACATTATAAGCTCGAGCAGCATCCTCGATATTAGTAAAATTTCCCAAATGTTTCTTTTTATAATTAATTGTAATATAAGCTCTCCATTTTTTAGCATGGGTATCCCAACTGACACCAATATATCCACTTGAATTATTAATATGTTTTACTTTGTTTTGACTATTTTGCATCCTTGTACAAATTCTCAAATTGTCATCTAAATTATTCAGTGGATCTCTATCTTTGTGATCAATTTCTTCTCCAGGTTTAACTTTTTTCCCAGATAGTTGAATAATAGATCGATGTAATGATGTCTGTTGTTTTTGGCCATTTTCATCAAACCAATCAGCTACAACATAACCTTTCAATAAATGCCACTTCAAATTAGAATCTTTTATTGTATCATAATAAATTGCTAAAAATTTCGATCTCGCGACTTCTATACATTTTTTATTGAATAATATGACCCAACAAATATCGCTTATAACAATAAACTCATTAGGATCATATATTGTTCTTTGAGACACAATTCCATTTTTTTGAACTTGTTGATAATGTTTCTTGCAAAATGTTTTTGCGTAATATCCATTATTGCATCCGATAACTGAACATATCATAAATAACCTCTTTTCTCATTAAATATCTTTTCTAAACAGAAATTGATAACCGCGATAAATACATGTGAATCTATTAGAACCAAGAAGATAGGGAATAGCCAGTTCAGCTTTACCTTCAAAGGTATTCACATCAAATGTGTCATCAAACATAATCATTCCATTTATAGATATTTTATCAATTGCAGCTAATAATAACTAAGTGATATAATCCAGATTCATATGACCCTTTCTCCCAATCGATTGTATCAAGATATAATAAGTCAATCGGTTTATTATAACTCTTCAAAAATTCTAACCCATCTTTACAAGTCAAAGCCACATTAATCGAATTATCTTTTTCAGTTCCAATATATTTTTTTAAAGCAATTTGTGCCATCTTCAAATTTACATCAGAAATATCACATCCATGATAGGATCCAGAAAAATTAGAAATATACCAAGCAAATACGGAAGTAGAATCACCATCAATCAAATTTGATTCATATCTAGAAACTCCTATTTCTACTATTTTCGGATTATCTTTTTTATTCTTATACAACTCAGTCAATGCTTTCACGAAACTATCTTTTCTATTTCCACTCTGCAATAATATCGACGGTGCTTCGTTAAATGATAAGATCTTTCGGGAGTCATCATCCCATTCCACATAGTGAGCTTGCGTCCATTTATTTCCAACTTGAAAATCTTTGATAAAAGTAATATGTTCTTGTTTGGTTATTTTATCAACAATATCACTAAACCAATATTCTAAAATCAAGTTATTTGTTATTGATTTATCTGTATACTCTTGCCAAGATTGAACCCTTGGAATAACAAGATTATACCAATCTACTTCACATGAAAACAAATCTGTCCGATACCTGTTGTCCTGATAGTGAACAAACATCACTGGACTAATCTCTGATCTTTCATTCCATGATTTCATATAACTATCAAAATCATATTCAAGATCTGCCTCACGATAGTGAATATACTGAAATTTTTCTTTAGCTAATAATAAGTCAATAGAATTGCGAATATTCATCAAACAAGCAACTCCATGATAATCCACTAATGATGGCTTCTCTTCTCTAATACCGTTTCTCATTCGCCAAAATGTTAACTTCCAATTAAGTGATAATACATTCTCTTTTTCATAAATATAATAATCAACTAATTCTTGAATCTCTTTAGAAATAGAACAATGTGCCACCAAACAAACTGGATAATTTTTACTTTTAATATCTTTAATTACACTAATCAAGTTCTGTTCTTTTAGTTTTGTGTCAGTCCAAGCACCGATCACAAATATTTCGTTGTTCAAGTTGCGCCTCCATTTTATGTTATTCAAACTTTTTATATAGAAATTATTATAATAAACAACTAACCTTTAAAGGAGAAATATCATGGAAAAATGATACAAAAATCAAATTGAAAAGGGGTGCAGCAACTATCGGTGGTATCGCCATCGCTGGCGCTGTCGCCACCGGAGCAATAGGACTATTTATAGGAAACAGTTGGGCAAACTTGGTCGATAAGACCAAACTGTCCTACTTCGAGAGAAAAGCCCATTAGGGCTTTTTCCTTCTCTTTTTAGCGCGTTTTTGAGCTCTATTATTTCTATATGAAACTTAATTTTTCTGATAATTAAACAATTCATATAGAAATTATATAAGTAACAATTTAACATTATCAAACAACTTTGAAAAGGAGAATGAAAATGATGAAAAGACAAACT
>Ga0247841_10009205_pt1 | contig 13899 bp, 15 predicted proteins | sample LaCruzMarch2015__2_FD_192410 | JGI IMG/M metagenome (GOLD analysis project Ga0247841, IMG submission 192410) | Freshwater microbial communities from meromictic Lake La Cruz, Castile-La Mancha, Spain - LaCruzMarch2015_18m | ecosystem: Environmental > Aquatic > Freshwater > Lake | place: Spain...
CAGGACCCTGTTGATATTAAATCAACTTTTTTATGTATATCGCCAAGTATTCCAGCCTTTTTCAAAGAAGCTATATAAGCGTCTCTATCCTTTTGCGCAGGAAGAACGGTCACTTCCTTTTTGGCTACACCCTTTTTAGGTGCTGGTTCGGCTTTTTGCTGCTCTTCTGGTTTTTGTGTCACCTTGCGTGGCATTAGATCTCCTTTTAATTTCTTTGAAATCAAAAAACAGTTCATTCTCCCTATATATGATACCACTATACTCTGTATCACCTTTGCGGACACCTTTTACAAATGTATGTGACCCTTTGAATGAACCTAACTCATACTCTCCCAAATCTTTGTCTTTGAGAATTTTTCTTAGATGCCAATTATAAAAACGTTTTCCAAAAATACCTGCCCAATAAGCATCAGCCACATCTTCAGCCAACACTGTACCATGTAAACCAAGGACAGTCTTGGCTCGATCTATCATCTGAGGTTTATGAATTCCCTCTACGCTAACCTTTGGAAAAACAAGTTTCTTAAGCATTTGTGGGGGAAACGCTACGACGTATACACCCAAATCAAGATACATCCTATGGATGAATTGATTTAAAGCGAATAACATCTCAGCACTCCTACCCCCAAAGTAAGGAGCCTCCATCCCAATAAAGGATATGTCATACTTTTTTATGACACCCTCTATCTGGGACACTTGCTTTATCAGTCTTTCAACTAATATTCCGTGCTTTAAAGAAGTCTTTAGTAAGCCCTTCTCCTCTACAACACTATCTGGTTTGTCCACATCAAGGACAACATACCCAGATTTAGCTAACGAAGGATCGAGACCAAGAATACATGTCATCTACTACCTCACACGAAACAGAAAGTTACTCGATGGAATCTACAACAGATCCCAAATCAACATCGGAAGCTGCATCGTCGGATCCGGTAATTTCAATCCCTAAGATTTCTTTGATTTCGGAGAGACTTAATTCTGCACCAAGGTTTTTGCTGATAGCTTCATATATCGGCTTAGCAGCTTCAACGACCTTTTTCTTAAGCTCAGGAGAGCTACTCCAGATGGATTCCTTACAGCTCATAATATCGATCTTAACGTAAGGGTTATCACTGACGCACTTCAGTTTAAGGTCGTGCGATACAAGTGGGAACTCTTCATTAGCAGCAGAGAGCTTCGAATACATTGATTCCCAGATAAGCCAAGGCACAAGTTCATAATCCTTGAGCTTCATTTTACCATTTTCATCTTTCCCAAGAATATACACGACAAGGACGCACCCAATATGGAACATTGGAGTATTGCCAGACCACACATGCGTGCAGCAAACTTCCTTATGATCTTTTGTTGACTTACAAAGAAAAGTCTTCATCTTATCCTGGACATGAGCTTTTGCACCAAGGAAGATCTTTTTACCATCTTCATCAAAGTAAACTACTCCACAGCGAATTTCATCCCCTGCTTTCATCTTCAATTTAGCGAATTTGTTTCCCTGAATATCTTTACGCTCGGCTCCAAATGATTCTACTGCCATGAACATTTCTCCTTTAAATATGACCACTAATGGTATCTATTACCACAAACAAGTTATTTCACAGTATCTTATTTTATGTACAGTGCAACTAATCCAAACTACTTAAGATATCATTTAGATCGATATCCATAAAATCGTTCTTCTTAGCTTCTACAGTAGAAGCTGGTGTGCTCTGTGCCTTGGGTACATCTTTCTTTTTTACTTCAGTCTTAACTTCGGCTTTAACCTCTGTCTTAACTTCAGTCTTAACCACAGTTTTAGACGCACTTTTTGTAACCGTAGTTTTTGCTCCAGTTGCAGGTGGGAGAGTCTTCTCTGGTTTAGGGGGATCGATGGCACCAAGGTCTAAGTCTATCCCAATTTCTGAGAGGTCGACGTCAATCATAGGTGGGGTAGTTACTTTACTTTCAACTTCGGAATCCATGTCATCTTCTATTTCAATATCTGGGGATTGCACAGAGTTATCATTTTCGTCGCTATTCGCTGTACCTACTCCTGATGTGTCTGTACCATTTTCTTCGGAATCTTCCCTAACATCATCCTCATATTGATTAAATTCGGAATCGTCTTCAGTCAGAAACGAAGCCAGTTCATCCTCAAGATTATCTTCCTTGACACCATCGTCCTCCAAGGTGTGCTCTGGCACAGACTCTGGAACAGATTCTTCGTCAGGAGTATCAATTAATGAGGCGATTTCTCCAATATCTTCTGTGCTCTGACCGCTTTCACTCTGCGTAACCGTTAAAACGGGTTCAGGATCCAGTTTATCACCTAGCACTATCGACTCACCTGATAAGACAGACTCCTCTGGGGCAACCAATTCCTCAGAATCACCTGTTATATCAAGTTCCACTACGTCATCTGAATCAGTTACTTCATCAGAATCATTAGATTGGGATATTTCAATAGACGACTCTACGTCATCTAAGTTAAATTCTTCTTCAAGTTTATCAATTTCAGAAAAAGTTTTTGATAGCTCTTTAACATCTGGATCATCCGGATGACCGATATTCAGTCTATTAATCTGTTGTTCCATAAGTTTAGCTAGAGACTTAACATCTGCATTAAATCCCTTTAAAGTACTCTGCTTCTGCTTGATGGCAGACAGTATACTTGTGAGGTCATTGGCATCATTCTGAAGTTTTAGTAACGCGACGTGATTATCTTCAAGTATCTCATCTACAGCAGCCTCGCGCTCTTTACCTGTAGGCATTTTCTTTATTTTATCATTATTCGTAAGGGTATTGTTTCGGAGCATACTGAGGTTAAGTTTCTCTGTGCTAAACATCCGCTCAGCTATAGCCAAATCCCTGGTAACCTCAATAAAAAATCTTTCAACTTTTATCTGAAAGCTATTACACTGAATAATTTTTTCTTGGATATATGCAGGGGTGGGAACATCTTGAAAGTTAAGATCGATAGTTAATTTTAAGAGTTCATCATAGATATGCGAATGTCTTTTGAGGTCCATAAACACAAAGTCCTTTTCCAAAAACGTATTAAAAACTTATTATACAAAAAAATAAAATACGGTTTAAAAACTTTTCCGTATATACAATAAACAAACTTCTTAGTTGGGGTACCGCTCCCTTTTATAGGGGAACTTTTAAAACTTTTCTACAATACCCCGTAAACACAAAAACATAAGACTATAACTTCTCAAAACAGGTATAAGACAACATTCAATCTAATATACTTTCACCCACACAGTATTTAAAGTCGAAGATTATATTTTTTTCAGTATTTTTCATAAGCTGCTATAAGGCCTTTATTTCTTTATGCAGACGTCTTAATAAAGTGTTTAGATCCCAATTTATATTTTCATGTTTTATAAAGGTTATCTTAGGGTATTTTACCCAATCCACCCTAAGAACATAGTACCATCTCTTAAGTGAGTTGTACTGAAATCTCTTATAGTATAAGCAAATCATAACTTTACACCACAACCCTATAATTGTTGAATGAAATTCTTATCTAAGAAGGAAAGCACACTCTTAAGTATCTTCAGGTTAATCTCTTCTATAGATTTTGAACCATCGATAAGGTAGACCCTCTGTGGGTTCACACGCTCTCGTTCAAGATATCCATTATATATCTTATTAAAGAAGTCTGAATTATTATTCTCCATCCGGTCTTTAGCTTTTCCGGATAATATTATTCTTTTTTCTGATTCTTCCGGAGAGATAACGATAATAAACGTGAGATCAGGTATAAGGAAGTCTGTGGCGAAAGAGTTTAGAGCGAGTAAGGTATCTTGTTTAATCCCTCTGCCGAAACCCTGGTATACATAGGTAGCTTCCTCAAATCGATCAGAAAGTACTATTTTATCCTCTTTTAGCGCAGGTTGTATTTTTTCTTCGACATGTTGTGCCCGTGCTGCAAGATATAATAGTAATTCACACCGGCTCGTCATATTAGTGTTCTCAGTGCCTAAGATAACTTCACGTATCTTTTCTGCTATAGGGGTACCTCCGGGCTCTCTTGTCAAAACAACTTCGTATTTTAAGAGGTTAAGCTTTTCATAAAGTAATTTTATCTGAGTAGATTTACCGCATCCGTCGATGCCCTCAAAGGTAATGAATGCACCCATCTATAACACCCCTATTCCAACTCAAGTTTTATGATTTTAAAGGATAAATTATTGCTATTATTAAGAAACAAAACTGCCTGCTCACAGGTTATATCTCCCATGTAGTAGACAGTGCGAATGTCTGAAGTCCACAACGCCAAAAACTCATCGAGACTTGGGAAATAGGTACAGAAAAGGGTCGTAGGATCACAGCATGCTATACTATTTTTTACACTGTAGTAACTAAATAACGCCTCAATAATAGGTGACGTATAAAATTTAGTCCCAGTATCCTTTGAAACCCCTACCCCTACTTGGACCCCCCCTCTAACGATAAGAGCCGATCGAGGATTTGGTTGTTCTGACCACCCGAGGATTGAGAGAACATACTTCGCAAAGATATTCCGGTATCTGTCGTCCATTGTGTTATTCTCTCCGCCAATAGGGTGTTTCTTTTTTGAATCTTATTATTTTTTATAGCTTGCTCAATGGCTGAAGTCTGACCTATAAGTATTACTTTTTTCTTAGCGCGTGTAATCGCCGTATATAACAGGTTGCGCTGCAGAAGCATAGCCCCATGCGCCTTAATAAGGGGAAGAATAACAATAGAGTACTCTGATCCCTGGACCTTGTGAACCGTTAAGCAGTATGCCAGTTTTAACATATCCTCAGCAATTTTAATGGGTAGTTCTACACGTTTATCTTTATCATAGAAATCTTCAATATCAACGACTACAGAAGACGGAGAGATAATAACTACCTTTCCAACATCACCATTGAATACCCCATATTCGTAGTTATTTTTCTTAATGATAATACGGTCACCCCTCCGAATAACGGTATTATCCAATTTTAGCTCTTTTTTATCAGGATCTGGCGGGTTTAGTGCAAGTTGTAAGGCAAGGTTAAGGGTATAGACACTTAATGGGCCTTCATTTCTTGGAGTTATAATCTGAAATGTTAAATTCTTCTTCTCAACAGCCTTAGCTTTAAGTTGCTGAGCAAATTTTACAATGGTGTTTTCAATTCTTGTCTCATCTCTATCAGATATATGCCAAATGTCAGCATTTTTATCCTCTCTGAAAAACGTCATATCATCATCCCCGTCACGGACTTTTTTTGCTTCCAGGATAATTTCTGAGCACTTATCCTGTCTAAAGATTTCGTTTAAGAAGATTGTCTTGAAGAGCTTTGAGTCTATAAGTTCTCTTAAAACGCACCCTGGGCCCACAGAGGGCAGCTGGTCATTATCCCCTACAAAGACTATCTTGGTTCTGGATGGGATAGCAGAAACAAGTCTATAGAACACTTCTTGATCCACCATACTCATCTCATCAACGATGATCACATCAGTTACGTATTTATTAGAATTATTATAATCCCAACTATTTCCCTTATAACCGAGTCTTCTATGAATCGTGTAAGCTTCCCATTCAGCAGTGTTTCCAAGTTTTTTAGCAGCGATACCTGTAGGGGTCATTAATTCAAAACTGATACTGTTTTCTTTCAAGAGTTGTACAAAGGCTTTTAAGATGGTAGTCTTACCAGAACCGGGAGGCCCTGTAATGATCATCACCTTTTCAGAAAAAAACGACCTTACAGCGTCAGCTTGGGTGCCCGAAAGTAAAAAGGGTTTTGACTGCCCCTTACTATTTTGGGTTTCATATCTTTTTATGTAAGCGTCTGCCTTATCTGCGTCAAGTTTACATGTACTTTTTGTACTTTGGATCTTTGTAATAAGCCTAGCACTTTCATTTTCATAAAAAAAGCAGGATAACTCATACAGTCTGTTTTGATCATTTACTATCTCAGCACTTTTTACTAAAGTCCTCACATGGATAGCGATATCCTTCAAGGTTAGTTCCCCGCCCTGAAATGGGTACTCCGCTTTAGAGTTGTATTTGTTAAAAGCATCTACTAATTGCGCAGGGTAGAGAAAAAGGTGACCGGAGCTGGCTACCTGATTAAGGGCATAAATAATAAATTGCTGATATCTGACAGGGTCCCGCATGTCTTTATCTAATTTACTGGCGATATGATCGCATGTGGTGAATCCAAAACCATGTTGACAGAGTTTCCAAGGGTTATTTTTAAGAATGTTTTCAGTGTCAGGACCGAACATAGTAATAATACGCTTTATCTTTGCGACCCCTAGACCTAAACCCTGGAGAAATATCTGGATATCCTTCATATTTTTATTAAGCATCCAGGCATCAGCTATACTCTCAGCAACTTTTTCTCCGATACCCTCTATTTCAGCGAGTCTCTCAGGGGTGTTTTCTATAACATTTTGGATATCATCACCAAATCTTTCAGCGATAGCAAGACTCCTTACTGGACCTACCCATTTGGCGATAGACTGGATGTAAAGGCATATACTCTGCGCATTTTTCTCGTAGGAAAAGGTATGCGCATCGGCTCTGAATGCCAAACCATACTTTGGATGGGTCTTGAATTCCCCATGAATTTCAACCATAGCCCCGGTCATTACTTGAGGGAAGTCACCGGTAATCCTTATGACGCTATTATCTCTTTTTCTTAAGCAAAAAACTTTGAAGTCATTTTGCTGAGATTCATAAACGACACTTTTAATAGTTCCTACAATAGTTTCCATAAATAATTCTTTACTTGTTAAATATTACTAGGTGAGGTAATATAACTGATAGGTACCCAGATAAGAGAGATAAAATTGTAAAGACCGTGATAGCAAATAGAGTTTTCATATAATAAATTTTAAAACCCAGACTCTTTTTCATTAAGCATAGCTTGAAACTGCCTAACGAGCTTCTCATGTGTTTCCTTTGAACACATAAAATACTCTTCTTGACCACTCTGGTAACGGATAAGTGTAGCTTCTGAGCCACTATTAAAAGACCTCTTAATGAGTACCACTTCTAATTTCTTCATATCTATTTCAAACGACTGATTTTCTATCTCAGACCACGCAGGCTCATGACTTGCAGCCACGGGGGTACCTATTGCTGTAGTTTCATTTTTATTCTTAAAGGAAATTTTACATGTCGAAAAAGCGCATATTATAAGTGCGCAGGACACCGCTGTAAAGACAGATATTGCTAATATTATAGACCTTAATTCTTTGTTAAGCATACAACCATCCTTTAAACGATATATGACTTCTGTATCTGGACAACAATATACTCACCATCTATGTATGTGGAGAATTTTAAGCCTTCTGAGAAAGCCTGCATAGCTTTAATTTTGATGCAGACTGTTTTTTCACCATCCCTTGCGAATTTTTTAGCAAACTCACAAGCCTTTTCAGGAGTCTCGTAAAGCTTAAGGTATCCCTTGGTAAAACTTCTGATCCCATGCTCTCGCATTTTTTTAATCATAGCTTCAACAGTACCAAAGTATAAGAATTCAGGTGGTTGAAGATATCTAATATCCTTGTATCTTATGTGGTCTGCTCCGGAGATAAGTATCTTCTTATCCGCATCTTTAAAGAAGAACTCTATAATATGATTTCTATTCAGGTACTTAAAAGATGAGTCTTTCTCTTTTATCTTATTACAAAGATCCTCTATTAAACTAAATCCTAGTTCATCTTTTTTAATTTCATTGTTTTTTAGAATCTCTACCCCTAATGCTAGGGCTCGATTTGATTCTACAGGAGTAGGGTATAAGGTCGGTAATCTATAAGATGTTGTATTAGCCACTGTAACTCCTTAAATATTCTTGATTGAGGGATCTTTATCCAAAACGAACTTTATTGATCTGTTTAAGAGATCATCTGTTTTAATAATCTCTCCGTAAACATGTTCCAATAATCCTTTTAAAGGACTCCCTTTCTTGAAAGCCATATTAGATATTTCTTCTGAATTACTATTGATAGCTAAGTCCATTAGTTCTGTAAGATAACTCAAATTAGTTCTATTGTGAGTTATTTTTTTCTGTATAAAATACTTAAGATCTTCAGACATACTTTCTTTTGAGAAAGTGATAGCTGTTTGTTTTAGTAATTGCTTATTATATTCTTCCGAAGCAAGATTAATTTTATTAATGTCATCCATAGTTATTTCTCTGTTAAAATTTATGAAGAGTATTCTTGTAGTAATGTACTTTTTGTACGACTGTTTTTAAAGTAGATAAATAGATATCACTCGGATATACTTTAATAAAATGAATCTAGATTTTTTAATAATAATAACAATAGCTTATAAATTAAATATTAATTATTATATATCTATTAATAATATATTTATTCTTAAGTTTCATTTAGAATAAATGAAACAGTAGTAGAAGAAGCAAAAACGAAAACAGAAACCAGAGATGGAAGAGAAGTATATTAAGAAGATACTTTTAAAGTAAAGGATAGTATTATGATTATAACATTAGCTTCTTCAGATAAGCTAACTTTAGCTATGTTCTCAGATTTCTACAGAAGTATCTATGCTTCAAATGCTCTTATATCAGATCTTAGTTATCTGTATTCACCAGATATCCTTTCTTCATTCATAGATAAGATAATCGAGAAGAGTAACAGGGGAGCAATAGTTCTTATAAGGTATTCTATTAAGACTCAAACAAAAGAACTTAACCCCATAATACTCGAGAAGTCTGATGTCTTAATTAAGTTTGATATCTTCTCAACAGAGCCAGAAGTCATTAAATCCCTACCAGATACCGAAGCTATGGTGATTAGATGGAAAGACAACATCGCAAAGCGGAATAAACAAGTCTTATAAAAATATTTATTAAAAACTTTAAACTTATGTTTCGGGTAAGTATATTGGGTATGCAAGTTCTTTGATACCATATCTATTTTTAGGTGGAGTCAGGCATAGGATAAGCCAGGGGCAGAGCCAACCGAGTGGTCCTATATACCGAGCCATCCGAGCGGATAGAATATGATTTTAAGCGGTTTGAGAACCGGTCCTGAGAGGTGTCCTTAACAGCCCTTTCGGTAGAATCCGCCATATGTCACTACCTCTAAAATCGCGGAGGGTAGACTGAGGCCTTCTAGGTACGTAAGTGTCTTATTTATAAGACTTTAACTTACAAGCCTAGCTGACAAATATTTACTAAAGAAAATGAAACAGTAGTAGAAGAAGCAAAAACGAAAACAGAAACCAGAGATGGAAGAGAAGTAAAAAATCTGGCACACTTACAGGGTGTGTCTTTGAGCTAGAGTTATACTTATAACCGGAATTTATTAGTCGAATCCCCCATACACAATTAAATGTGAGGATGAATTCCCTATTTATGTTATTTAGTAAAATAAAGGGGCATTCGGATACCTTATCCAGAATTTCCCAAGAGATACAGAGTAAAAGCTTTGAGGGTGCCTTCCTTTTTAAAGGTCCTGGGGCGGTAGGTAAGTACACGATAGCCAGGGCAATTGGTAAGTATCTTACCTGTGCGGGTCTTGAGGACGATACCTGTAGATGTGAGAATTGTCGACACTTCCCAAACGTACCTGATTATCTAGAAATTTATAAGGGTAGCGGTATGATAGTTGTAGATGATGTCACACCGATAAGTGATTTCCTATCACTTGTGCCTTATAGGGGTAACTCAAGAGTTATTATTATTGATAACGCTCATAACATGAATAATATCTCGGCTAATAGGCTTCTAAAAACTTTAGAAGAGCTTCCTCCAAAGTGTGTGATCATCTTAATATCGGATTCTCCTGATAAGATGTTACCCCCACTCTTATCCCGGTGCTATCAGGTCGATTTTACCTCCATTTCCTCAGACCATATTAAAGATATCCTTAAAAGCCTTGGTCATGATACTGCTATGGTCTCTGATATCAGTAGGATGATCCCCTATCTCTCTGAGAGTGTGATTACAAATTTCAGTAGGTACTCAGAATATGTAAAGAAGGTCCCTAGATTTTTGAAAGACATAAACACTATGAGTGAGGACGACGCTATATCGATGATGAAGGACATCGACCAAAAAGGGGATACAGAGGTCTTTATAGATATGCTTCTGATATTTATAAATGACATCTTAAAAATTAGATGCGGTTCTCCTGATGTGGTGAGCAGTGTGAAGAACATCGACTTTTTAGAGGAGCTCACTTCAATTTGGAAAGAAGATGTCTGTATCTTTATGATCGATAGAATTAGAAGTGTTCGAATTGAAATTAACAAGAAAATAAATCTTAAGCCTGGACAGTTGTTCCTTCCGAGCATCATGTGGCTTTATTACTTTTTGCGTAAGGCTGCTAAAAGTAAATAATAGTGTAGGAGAATGTGCTAAAAATGGTAATAAGTAGAGCATACAAAACAGAACTAAAACCAAATAACAAGCAATGTATTCTTCTTGAGAAGAGTACTGGTGTGGCTCGTTTTGCTTATAATTTAGGTCTTGCTGAACGTATAGCTTTGTATGAGCGGGAGAAGAAAAACTTAACCGCGATAGACCAGCATAAATTGTTATGTGCTCGTAAAAAAGAAGAGTTTCCTTGGATGTATGAGGTTTCTAAGTGCGCTCCTCAACTAGCTTTAGTAAATCTAGATAAAGCTTTTAAAAGCTTCTTTCGAGGATTAAAAAAGGGAAAAAAGATAGGATTTCCTAAATTTAAGTCTAAACATAAAAGTACTATATCTTTTCATTTAGATAATAATAGTTTTAAAGTTACTTATGATAGAATAATGGTAGCGAAGATAGGTCCAATAAAGTTAAAGGAAAAAGGGTATCTCCCAATAGATAACGTTAAATATAACTCTTTGACTGTTTCTAAAGTAGCTGGTAAATGGTTTGTTTCTGTTCAAGTTGAGCAAGAAATAGCTGATATAGTAAATAAGCCTGAAACAGTCTTAGGCGTAGATGTTGGTATTAAGACTTTAGCCACCTGTTCTAATGGTATAATTTTTAAAAATAATAAATACCTTAAGAAATCAAGAAAGAGATTAGCTCATGCTCAAAAGAATTTAGCAAGAAAGAAATTTGATAAAAAAACTAAGAGGTCTTCAAATAATAGGTATAAACTTAAGTTAAAAGTACAGAAGATATACAATAAAATAAGTAATCAACGAAAAGATGTAATCCATAAGATGACAAGTATTCTGGCGAGAACCAAACCAAGATACATAGCCTTAGAGGATTTAAATGTCTCTGGAATGATGAAAAACCATAAGCTTGCCGCAGCAATAGCAGACGCCTCATTTAATGAGATAAATCGTCAGTTAAGTTATAAGACAAGCTGGTATGGTGGGGAAATAATAGATGTAGATAGGTTCTATCCAAGCTCTAGACTTTGTAGAGTGTGTGGTAACATAAAGGAGGACTTAAAGTTAGAAGAGAGGGTCTACATTTGTGAGTGCGGTCATACAGAAGACAGAGACTTAAATGCATCAAATAATATAGAAGAATTCGGATTAAGTACTCTCAGTTCGAGAGGAATTCAAGCCTGTGGAGAAAGTGTAAGACTTTTAGAGACTTCAGATTTAAAAGCAGTTTCATAGAAGCAGGAAGTAAATATAGGCTCTACCCGTGTGGTAGACTCTAATAGACTTTATAGAACGGCAAAAAAATGAATAAGATAACAGACGGTAATAAGTTTCTCTTAAAGACAGAGTGCACGTTCCTCGTAGATAATTTTATTGGGAAACTAAAGAGGGATTTTCCGGATTACATAATAAGCTACTGCGAGGATACAGACAAGTTTATAGAACTGATTACAGAAATAAATCTTTTTAATGATGCTAAAAAGATTGTAGTCCTTAAAGATCTTGATCCAGATTTGATGGACGTGGTAAGTTCCGTAATTAACCAACCTACTGATGATATCCTGATAATAATCCAGAAGCAGACGGTTCCAAGAACGAAAGCATATACAGTTATTAAGGGGGCTTGCCGGTTAGTAGAACTAAAAGAGCTTGATGAATCTCAATGTGCTGTATGGGTCAGACAATGGTTGAATGAACTTAAACTAATTTTTTCTGAGGATCTTCCATCCCATATTGTTTCCCGGGTGGGGACTGATATTTCAAAGCTCCACAGTGAACTTAAAAAGGTGGCAGCATACTATACAGGGTCAAGTGACAGAGTACTTACTCAATTGAACTGTGATGAATTCTTTTCTGAGAGTACAGAGATCCGGTACTTTGTGGTGGTAGAAAACTTTTTTAGAAAAAGGATAAAGGAAGTTTTTGAGGAAGTAAAAAGAATAGATGATTACTCTTTTGTTAAGTTATTGTACATGTTGATTGGTCAGACAGAGAAGTTATATAAAATAGCAATTTTTAAAGAACAGGGTATGTCAGCAGAAGATATAGGGAATCTTTTAGGAGTTCCAAAATTTATCATAAGCACTAAGATGTTTCCGTGCCTCTCTTTCTATAACAAAATAAAATTGATGGCACTCTTAGATTTGTTTAATAAATTGGATGCAGAGTTAAGATTTACTAAGCATCCTAAAAAACTTGTTATTGAAAGTTATCTCCTAAAGGCGATGAAGACATGAACGAGGATCCTTTTAAGTTAGTTGTGGATATAGATAGAAGTAGGATTAGGGAGATAGTAGAGGAAGCTTTACGGATGATGCATGAGTTTCTCCAGGAGGAGTCTGGGCGACCTGATGAGCACATCTTGAAGGAGTTGGATTCTATTATTAATTCCAATATGGTTGCTTCTTGGTTTTTCCTAACTATGAACAGTAAAAAAATTCCTGATTTAGTTTTGAGGGTGAATCCAATAAGGAGAGAGGTTTTGTTTAAATCTGCTTTTAAGAAAAAAGTGGCGAGACTTAATCACTTCGTTAGTGCCTTGTAGGAGTCTTATGGTAAAAATAGCTTTAATTAAAAAAGATGGGACAAGCCATGCAAATCTTAATAGTTTTTTTAATGCCCATAGGTTTCATAGTGGGTCTATTATTAGGGTCCTTCAGTAGAAATCGCCTGCTATTTCATAGAGCATATATAGAAATTTGTGGGGATGTTCTAAATGATGTCCTAGCAGTTATACAACTGGATAAGCTTTTATGTTATTCAGAAAGAAAAGTTGATGTACAATTAATAGAGTCTTTTGAGTATACTAAAAAAAATGGGGATGTATGTCATTCAACCCCTTTTGTGAGAGTTTCTATGATATTTTTAAAAACGTGGCTCGACGATCGTCTTATAGACGTGCCCTGTGAGTCCCTCACATACCTTGAAAACAAGTTTAAGAAGTTTAATATAGCTTCTAAAGGTTATTTCTAATATGAAAAGTAAAGAAGAAATTGAGAAGGCTATAGCTCAATGTAGTGTAGCTCAGGAAACATGGGATGCCAAACTGTGCCCTATATGGCCTAAGGATGCTGATTTATACTGTCACGATTGTACTTGTAGAACCTCTTTAAGGTGGGTATTAGAAATTGAAGGATGAACCTCTTTTTATAAAATTTCTGAATGATCAGATCAATTCAGAACACATTATTGACGTTGTGGTTCTGGCTGCAAAAGAAGAAAGAACAAGAGAAATTGCTAGAAAGAAAAAAGGTGTTGATGTGGAGTTATCAATATTTAAAACGGACTTCCGCAAGGCTGTTTTAGACTTGATAGACAATGGTATTAACCAGCGTGTGATTAATTACCTTGACTCATACATGAAGCCTTCTTTGGAAGAATTTGTTGAACCTAATACCGGGAGCCGGGTAAATGATTCCCGCTATATAAGTGTTAAGGCGGATGATGCTCCTTGGATAGAGGCTATCCTTTGTTATAATCTCTGCATATTTATTAAAGCTTTTGGATTTAAGGATATAAAACAGTGCGCTTCTTGTAACAAATTCTTTAGCCATAAAGGTCAATATGCAAAATATTGTTCCGATCCTTGTAAA
>Ga0247841_10009207_pt1 | contig 13898 bp, 9 predicted proteins | sample LaCruzMarch2015__2_FD_192410 | JGI IMG/M metagenome (GOLD analysis project Ga0247841, IMG submission 192410) | Freshwater microbial communities from meromictic Lake La Cruz, Castile-La Mancha, Spain - LaCruzMarch2015_18m | ecosystem: Environmental > Aquatic > Freshwater > Lake | place: Spain...
TGTGCATGGTTTTTGCCCGTGTTCGACAGGCTGCTCTAAGCAAAACCGCGTCTTTTCAGCTGTTTTTGGTCGAAAATCAATCAACTTCCGGGCGGTTTTGCCGGAGGAGTCTGTCGGCACACGGCTTCTTGAGTCGGCAGACGGCAAAGTCCGACAGACTCCTAGGAATCCCGCTGTCCGGTCGTGCGCGCGGTGCTCGACCTGTTCCCGGCCCGGCGGCGCCTGCCGCCGCTTCCGCACGCGAGCCGAGAAGCACCGCCATCTTGCTCGAGCCAGTGTACGAACTCGCGATCCGCCGGGGCCAGATCGAGCTTACGGAGTTCGCCACGGGTGAACCAGTCTGCTTCCTGTCCGTCGCGCGGCACGGGCACTGCGGCAGCGGGCCAGGCACAACGCAGGAAGTGCAGACAGATGTGCTTCTCGGGATACCGATGCTCGAGGGAGACCAGATGTCGCGGGCGGGTCACGCGGACACCCAGTTCTTCCTCGATCTCGCGAACGATGCAGGCCCCGAGGGTCTCGCCGGGGTGACACTTGCCGCCGGGAAATTCCCAGCGGCCCGCCAGATGCGCGCCCGGCGGCCGCTGCGCCAACAGAAAGCGCCGCCGTTGAAGGACAACGGCGGCGCACACCTGAATCGGAGTCTGACGGGACGGCATCCGCAGCTTCACTGCGGTACGGCGGGTGCGGCAGCCTTTCGTACACCCACCACGAACTCCGCGCGCCGGTTCTTGGCGTGCTCCATCTCGGTGGTGGCGTTCGGGATGACGGGCCGCTCTTCGCCGAAGCTGAGAGTCTCGATCCGGCTGTCCTGGACGCTTAGGCTGATCAGATAGTCGCGGACGGCCAGCGCCCGCCGTTCACCGAGGCCGCGGTTGTATTCGTCGCTGCCGCGGTCGTCGCAGTGGCCTTCCACCAGGACCGAATAGCCCGAGTTCTCCTGCAGGTACTTGGCGAGCGCCTCGATCTTCGGCTTCTCGGAATCGCCGACCGCGGAACTGTCAAAGGCAAAATAAACCACTATCCCGGACAGGCGTGACTCGCCGGCCGCGATGATATCCGACTCGCGGCCCGGCATCTTGCCGCCGGCCCCGACCCAGTCTTCACCGGCGCCGCCGCCTGCCGCCGAGCCTGGCGTGCCCAGCTCAGGCAACCCCGCCGTGCCGCCCGGCACGTTGACGTCGATCTTGGGTGTCTCGCCCCATGGCCACAAACTGCTGCAGCCGCTGCCCGCCACCATTACCCCCAGAAGCAGAACCGTGACCATGAACCGAGCACTTTTCATCGTTGCTTTTCCTTATACCGAAAACACGCTGCCGTTGAAAGGGACCATGAATATGCTACTGTCGGCAAAGTAAAAGTATTGCCTTTTCCGCCAGAATCAAACGGCGGGGGCAGAAATCGTGTAACCGGCCGCGCTTGTGCTTGTTCCGACGGACGCAATATTAGCCGTGTCGTGTCAAGGGCATGACTCTCTGAATATGGTAAACGATGCACCCCATCACAACTCGCCGGCGGCCGGCGGCCAGCCCTCGCCCGTGCCGGCCGCGATCCCGTCGGCGGTCGATCTCTCCAGTCTGGCCAAAGCCATTTCCCAAGCCGCGGAGGCGGTGGTCATCACCGGCCCGGACGCCCGCATCCAGTACGTCAACGCGGCGTTTGAGAAGATCACCGGCTATGCGGCTGCCGAGGTGATGGGCGAAAATCCCCGTGTCCTGAAGAGCGGCCAGCACGACGCGGCGTTCTATCAAAACCTCTGGGCTTGCCTGCGGGCCGGCCAGACGTGGCGCGGCCGCTTTGTGAACCGGCGTAAGGACGCATCGATATACGAAGAAGATTCCAGCATTTCCCCGGTCTTCGATGAGCAGGGCCAACTCATACATTTCGTCGCGGTCAAGCGCGACATCACCTGGGAACGCGAGATTGAGAAACGGGCTCTGCAGACCCAGAAGATGGAAGCGGTGGGGCGCCTGGCCGGCAGCATGGCGCATGATTTCAACAACCTGTTGACCGCCATCACCGGGTTCGCGTCTATGGCGCTGCAGGGGCTCCCGCCCAACAGTGAAGCTCAGGATGACATTGAGCAGATCCTGGGCGCCAGTCGGCGTGCCGCAAACCTCACCCGGAAACTGCTGACTTTTTCCCGGAGGCAGGTCGCGCAGGAGCGCGTGCTCAACATCAATGACGCCGTTACGGAAACTGCGCTGCTCCTGCGTCCGCTGCTTGGCGCGAGCATCGAACTGGTCCTGCTTCCGGATGAAAACGCCGGCATGGTATGGGCCGACCCGGCCGAGCTTTCGCAGGCGCTGCTCAACCTGGCCACCAACGCCAAGGATGCGATGCCCGCGGGTGGCAAGCTGACGATTGCCACCAGCAGGCAGGTGCTGGCGCCCGACCCCAGGCATCCAGCCGCGGAGGAATTGGTCGGGCCGTGTGTCCTGCTTTCCGTCCGCGACACAGGCTGCGGCATGACCTCCGAAGTGAAGGAACACCTTTTCGAGCCGTTTTTCACGACCAAGGGGAAAAGTACCGGCACCGGGCTCGGGCTGGCTACCGTCTATGGCATTGTCAAGCAGGCCGGCGGCATCATCCGGGTGCACAGCGAGCCGGGCAAGGGCACGACCTTTGATGTTTATCTCCCCCAGACTTCCGTTGTCCCGCAGGCCGTTGCGGAACCGGCGGCCCCGGCCGCCCCGGCCGCCCAGGAGGTCCTGGAAGGACACGAGACCATTCTCCTGGCGGAGGACGAGCCGGCTTTGCTCCATCTGGCGGCGCGGATCCTGCGCCGGAACGGCTACACGGTTCTGGAGGCTGGCAACGGCGAGGAAGCGCTGCGTCTGTTCCGCAAACATCAGGGCCGGGTGGACCTGCTGGTGACGGATGTCATCATGCCGATGCTCGGCGGCATGGAGCTGGCGATCGAACTGCGCCTGATGCAGCCGAATCTCGGCATTCTTTTCATCTCCGGCTACACGGACGAGTTGTTCGTGAGTTCTGCCGACCTCCGGGTCGGAACGTTCTTCCTGCAGAAGCCTTTCACCCAGCAGATCCTGCTCAGAAGCCTGCGTCAGGCCTTGGACGCCACCCGGAATGCGGCCCCTTGACCCGCAGCGGCGAACATAGGACACGCCGCGTCCGTGCAGATTTGATCGTGGTTTGAGGCAGTCGCATCTCTAGCAGGCTGTCGGACTTACCCGTTGTGGCATGTTTGGACCGGTTGACGACAGCCTGCTAATGGCAAAACCGCATCTGTTCTGAGGTGTTTCAGGCAAAGTCTTTCGGTTTCGAGCAGAATTCAGTGCGGTTTTGCTGGAGCAACCTGTCGAAATACAGGTATCTTAACTCGCGGAGGCCTAAGTCCGACAGGCTGCTAGAGAACGCTATGGACTTCGCCCGGAATTTCAGGGGTATACTGGCGACGCCGTGGGAGGCGATCTCGCTTGGCTGGTGTCTGCACCTGCTCGCCTTCGCGCTCGTGGCTTTCCATTGCCTCCGGAATCGTCGCGAACCGACGTCCGCCCTGCTCTGGCTGTTCGTTGCCTGGTTTCTGCCCGTCCTGGGACCGCTCCTTTACCTGGCCTTTGGCATCTACAAGGTGCCGGCCAAGGGCTTGCACAAGCACAAAGCCGACCAGCGCCTCCTGGCCGAGCGCCGCGCCCTCGAAGACTCGAATCTGGCCCTGACCTACTGGCGGTCGGTTCACGAAACGCGCGAGCGCGAGCCGGATTCGGTGGAGGCACGCGAACTCAATCGCACCATGGATTCGATCCTCGATGAGTATCCGCTTCTGGGCGGCAATGACGTGCGCCTCCTCCTCAACGGCACGGAAGCTTATCCGGCCATGCTTGAGGCGATCCGGGGTGCCCGGCATCATGTTCACCTCCAATGTTTCCTGGTCCGGGACGACTCGGTCGGACGTGAGTTTCTCGAAGCGCTGGCGGAGCGGGCCCGGGCTGGTGTCCGGGTCCGTTTTCTGTATGATCGTTTCGGTTCCACCCATGCGGTCCTCAGCGGGCTCTTCCGTCGCTATCGCGCCGTGCCGAACTTCACGCTCGTCGGCTGGACGCAGGCGAATCTGCTCAAGCGCCAGTTTCAGATCAATCTCCGCAATCACCGGAAACTCCTTATCGTGGACGGCCGGGAAGCGTTTGCCGGCGGCATTAATCTGCATGCCGAAAACCGGCAGCAGGGCGAGCGGCTTCCGATCCAGGACTATCATTTCGCGCTGCGCGGGCCCGTCATTCAGGAACTGCAGTTTGTCTTTCTCCGCGACTGGTATTTCATGACGAACGAGCGACCGGATGCCTTGCTGAAGGAAGAGCACTTCCCGCCCCTTCCCGCCTGCGGCAGCGCCCTGGTCCGGGTGGTCAATGGGGGCCCCTCGTCACGGGCTGAAGTGTTCAGCGACGTCTTCTTCCTCGCCATGATCGCCGCCCGCCGGCAACTGTGGATGGTGACGCCCTATTTTACCCCGCCGCTCGATCTCCTGCACGCCCTGCGTGCCGCCACGCTGCGCGGCGTGGATGTCCGGCTCGTCGTGCCGCGCATCAACAACCACGCCTATGCCGGGCTGGCCGGCCGCGCACTCTATGACGAACTGCTGGATAGCGGGGTCCGCATTTATGAACGCCGCCCGCCCTTCATGCACGCCAAAGCCCTGGTGGTGGATGACACGCTGGCGGTGGTCGGCACGGCCAACCTGGACGTGCGCAGCCTCCGCCTGAACTACGAGACCGACCTGGCGGTCTACGACGCGACGTTCATCGAGACGATGAAGGGAGTCCTCCAGCAGGAGATGGCCATGAGTGATGAGATCGACCTGGCCGTGTGGCGCACCCGGTCCCTGCGCCAACGTCTGATGGAGAACTTCTGCAGCCTGCTCAGCCCGAGCCTGTGATGCCCATTTCACGTCCGTCATAGCGGTTTCACCTGGAGGGCGACGCTCCTGCTGAGCCGGGAACTCGCACCCACGCGGTTTCACCGTCTCGGCTCGACGGGAGCCTCCCCCTCCAGTTGCCTTTCCTCCATGACAGCCGCCTAAGACGTATGAGCACGCCCAGGCACGGCTGCAGACGGTGGGTGCTGGGTTCGCTTGCGGGTGCATCTTCTGGCGTTGCGGTGGATGCCTACGGGCCTACATGCAGCTCGCAAACCCTATCCGCCGCTGATCCCCGGCGGCAAAGGCATAGACTCGTACATGTCCGCCGTTCTCAAGCGGGGGGTAGCCCCAGGCGCAAACAATGATCCAGACCGGTTCCTTGCCCTCGCGGGCCAAGATAGCCCGTATCGGCAATACGCCGATCTTGCCGTCGCTCTCGCATTCTGTTCGGATGACGGCCAGGCATTTTTCCAGGGCCGCGGCATCGAGGTGCCTGGATTGCGCCTTTGCCACTAGCCTGCGGCAGGCGTCCGGCCACTTCTGTTGCCAGTTGTCAACGGTTGTAAGCGGGGGCTCGACTGGCAACAGCCCAGACAGGAGTCTATCCCTGGCCAATTCCGGCAGCCCCGCGAAATCCATCTCCGGCCGGGCTTCGACCGCAGGCGGCAGGAAGAACACTAACAGGCAATACCCTGCCGCCATCAGCACAACCGCCCACACGCACCACTTCCGGATCTTCTGGGTGTTTGTCATGCAGTAGTTCAGTCAGTAGTTGAGTCCGGAAACAGCCAGCGCCACCATGAAACGCCGCGCCGGAAAGCATGGCGGCAGTCCAACGTGGTCTAATCTAAGGTTGTTCATGCCATGAACAATAACATGCCTGGGTGGAACGTCAGGCCTGTCGCGGCCAGCCGCGTGGCAACGTGCTGCCGACGCTTCCGCCGACAACTCCCAGTCTCTCTGTGGCCCGGGATACTTCCTAAAGTCGCGCCGCCTTCCCTCGCGCGCGGATCTTGGCTGTCAGTTCTTACCCGTGTTTGCCGGCACAGTTGACGGCGGGGGCCCGCGCGGCTTGACCTGCAGGATCGTGGCGCGCAGCGTGATGCCGAGCCGCCGGCCGTCGAAGACCTTGCCCACGCCAAAGAGGTGACGGTACGCCTCGCACTTATCCTGGCTCAGCCCGCCGAGACTCACCGGCTGGCCGTCCGCCACGGTGATTCGGGTGCCGAGTGCCTGGACGTCGATCACCTCCATGCCCGTTCCCCGCGCCGTCAGCCTTGGGAAGACCTCCAGTTCGATCAGCCCGTCCGCGGTGATGCGGGGCCGAACCCACAGACTGGCGCCGATCTGCCGGTACGCCACCTCCCTCGCCCACCAGCCGTGCCCGGTTCCGTACTCGAGCACCCAGGCCGGATCGGCAACCTCGCTTCCGACCCAGATCTGCGCCGGACGATTGTTGCCGGCCAGCACGAACTGATTCACCAGGGAACTCGTGGTGGTATGCACCGATTGAACCGTGGGGGCGGCACCGCCGCTGATCCGGGTGTGTCCGCCCTCGCGGGTGATGCGGACGCCGCCCGTGCCAAGTTCCGCACTGTTCTCGCCGGCTTCACCGGCCGAGTCGAACGTGATGTCCACCCGAATGTTCGCCGGCGCTGTGTCGATCTCCGTCAGGATCTTCTTGACGACTTCAATATTGGCCGGATGGTCGGTGATGACCAAAATTCCGCGCGTCGGCACGTGTCCGAGCTTGCCGTCGGCGGAGAGAAACGGTCCGGCGGCTTGCCGGGCTTCTTCGTAGGTAAGCGATCGGAGGTGGTAGAAATCGGTGTCCAGTGCCGGCGCGGGCTTGATCTCGACGGCCCGCAGGCTCAGGGCGCCCAACGCGAGAACGATCAGCAGCGGCAGCCGCTTGCTGACGCGCGCGGCTCGGTTTGCGGAGTCCGCAGGCCCCTGCCGACGCAGGCATCGCCGGGCGCCGCTCGGGGATCCCCGTGGGCCGGTCTCACGGCGGCCGGCTACCGTACGCCAGCCGCGGCCCGCGGCGGCGCGGACATCGCCGGATGGAACCGGCTCCCACATTCTTCTTGGCCCTTTCAAGAACGGTCCGCACGCAATTCCTGAACCCTGACACCTGGTTCCCTCACGCTCGCGGCTTGTCTTTCCCATACACGTAGTCGAGAATCTTGGCGTTCGGGGTCAGGCTGGCGGGATTGCCGCAGAGGTCGCGCAGTTTCTCGACCAGCCGCTGCAGCCGCATGCTGCTGCCTGCCACCAGGTTGAGGATCTCACTCTGTTCTTCGCTGACTTCACCCAGGGTTTTGTTCAGCAGCAGATCGACCGAACACTTGACGACCGACAGGGGCTGGCAGAGCTCCTGGATGATTTCCGCGAGAATTTCGAACACGCTGATCCGGTCGGCACGTTTCTTCCTGGCCGGTTCCGATTGGTCACCGGCGGCATTGAGGCCCTGGATCACACTCGCCATCTGCGTGATCCGCTCGTTCACGCGCGTCGTGACGGCATCGACCTCCTGGGCGATGCCCGCAGCCACTTTCTTCAATTCACTGCGGGTCTCCCCCGGGTCGGCACTCTTGCCCTTGGGATCGAGCAGCATTTCCAGACGGGAGAGGAGCATGAGCAGAACTTGCGCCCCGGGCATATCTCCTGAACCGCCCGCCGCGCCGCCGCCCGCCGCATCGGGCCGCATGGGCTCCCCGCCCCCGGGCTGGATGCCGCTGTGGATGGCCAGTTGCCGCCAGCCTTCCATATTCAGCCCGCCGCCGAGGAGCTTGTTCTTGAGCGCCTCGCCGGCCTCCGGGTCCTGGCGCTCGCTGCGCCGCAGGTAACGCGTCACCCGGTTCTCGGCGGTATCCAGCGCCTGCCGCTTCTTCAGGTATTCGGACGCCAGGGCGTCCACCGCCACATCGCTCTCGAGTTCGCGAATGCTGTCCGACACCGCGTTGAGGAGCGTCTCGGCCAGCCCCGCGCTGCGCAGCCGGTCCAGGAGCTCCTTCTCCAGCATGAGCAGCATCTTGGCGAAGCTCTTCTTGCCTTGGAGCGTGCGAAAGGCAGGCTCTTCCAACTTCTCCTCGCACTTGCGCCGCAGACTGCCTACGATCACCTCGAGCAGGCTCTCGGCATTTTCCATGGGCGTGCTCATGGGCCGGAAGTCCGCCGCCTCGAGAATCAGATTCGCCAGCTCGGCTGCCGCCTTATCGGGGTCAGGCAGTTCCTTTTCGGTCTTCTTCTGGTCCGTGCTCGGGGTTTCGCCTTTGATGAAGGCCACGACCTGTTCGAGCGACCCGCTGAATTCGCTTTTCTTGAGAATCTGGTCGCCTTCGCCGATCTGCTTGAACGTGACGGCATTGACCTTGATGAAGGGGCTGTCCGTCTTCAACTTGCCAAAGGCGGCCTTCGTTTCAGCGGGCGGCAGGTTGAGAATCTCCGCCAGCCGCTGGAGCTCTTCGCGAGGCATGCCGCGCCCGAAGGTGATGCTTTCGGCGGCCAACGTCTCAAGACGCTTGCCGAAGTTGTGCACGAGAGGATTGCGGGTGACAATCTGCTTGCCGTCCGCGACCAGGATGCCCTGCAAGACGCCGATGGTCACGCTCTCCCGTGAGGCAAGGAGACGATTGAGATAGGCCGAGGCGTCATCGATCGCCTGCTGGGGCAGTTTGTGGCCGATCTTGTACAGGCCGGTCAGGGTCACCATGTGTGCCAGCAGGCGGGCCAGTTCCTGAAACTCCGCCGGAGCGGGGGAGGAGTCAGCGTTGGCGGCTGTGTCCACCATTTTGGGATTTCCTTCCTGTCGAAACGGATCTTGCTGGCCAAGCATGCGCGAGGGCCAGGCCCGAGACTGACAAAATCGCAGCCGTTTGCGGCCGCCGACCGCTAATATACCTTCTCGCCAACGCCGCGGGTGTGGCCTCGCCCTATATTTGCGTCGTTCTCTGTCGGCGGGTGGACGGCGTGGCAGGCCGTGCTGTGGCCCGGGGCGCCGCCGAGCAATTCGGGATAGCGCGCCGGACAGAGACGCCAGAGCGGACTGTCGGCCACGGCGGCGCCGTAGACCGGGCAGCGCGGGTGGAAATGGCAGCCGCTTGGCGGCGACACCGGCGAGGGCATCTCGCCTTCAAGCCGGACCAGGGGGCGTCGATCGGTCACGCTCGGCACCGCGGCCAGCAGCGACCGCGTGTAGGGATGCAGCGGGCCGGCGAACAGCTCCGCGGCTGGCGCGTGCTCGACGATGCGCCCCAGGTACATGACCGCCACCGCGTCCGCCAGATACTCGACCAGAGCCAGGTTGTGGCTGATGATCAGGTACGTAAAGCCGTGGCGCGCCTGGAGCCGGATGAGCAGATTGAGGATCTGCGCCTGCACGGAGACGTCCAGCGAACTGGTCGGTTCGTCCAACACCAGGAAATCCGGCTCGAGCACCAGGGCGCGTGCCAGGCTGATCCGCTGCCGCTGGCCGCCGGAGAACTCGTGCGGGTAGCGGCCATACGCGCTTTCGTCCAACCCGACCTCCTGCAGCGCCCGGCCAACCCGGTCGCGGCGCACCTCCGGCCCCAGCTCCGGGAAATGCACACCCACTCCTTCGCTGACAATGTCTTCCACCGTCAGCCGCGGCGAGAGCGATGAGAACGGATCCTGAAACACGATCTGCAGGTGGCGGCGCATCCGCCGCAGTTCCTGCCGGTCCCAGCCGGCCAGGTCCCGCCCCTGAAACACGATCTGCCCCCGGGCTTCCTTAAGCAGGCGGAGCAAGCTCAGCCCGACCGTGGTTTTTCCGCAACCCGATTCGCCGACCAAAGCGAGCGTCTGTCCGCGTGTGATGCTCAGCGACAGGCCATCCACGGCCCGCGCAAAGAGACGCGCCTTCCCGAAGATTCCATGCTTGACCGGGAAATGCGTGCGGAGATCGCAGATCGTGAGCAACGGTTCCTCCGGCAGTGCGGGCGCCCCTCCGCCGGCGGCAGTTTCCGGCGTGGGCGGGACGCTGCTGCTCGTCGCGGCGGCCACGGTGCGTTGGGGGCTGACGGCAGCTTCCGCAACCTCCGGTTCGGACAGCAGTGGCAGCTCCGGCAGGCGCCCGCCGTTTTCGCGCCAGTGACAGGCCGCGGTATGCCCCGGTCCGCCGATCTCGTGCGCCCGGCCCTCCTCGCGGGGACAGCGCTCGAAACGGTAGACACAACGATCATGGAAGTGGCAGCCGGAGGGCAGTGCCGTCGCCGATGGCACGTTCCCCGGAATCGCGTACAGTGGCCGGCCACGGGAGCCGTTCTGCGGCAGAGCGCGGAACAGGGCCCGAGTGTACGGGTGACCCATGTTTCGGAAAATCTCCTCGCGCGAGCCTTGTTCGACGATCTGCCCGGCGTACATGACGCAGACCCGGTCCGCAATCTGGTTCACAATTCCGAGGTCATGTGTGATGAAGAGGATCGCCATGCCGGTTTCGGCTTGCAGGTCCTGCATCAGCCCGAGGATCTGGGCCTGGATGGTCACGTCCAGCGCCGTGGTCGGCTCGTCCGCGATCAGCAGCCGCGACCGGCAGGCCAGGGCCATGGCAATCATGACGCGCTGCCGCATCCCGCCGGAGAGTTGGTGCGGGTAATCGCGCACCCGGCTCTCGGCGCCGGCGATACCCACGCGGCGCAGCAGCCGGACGGCTTCCTCTCCGGCTTCCCGGGCGGACATGCCCTGGTGCAGGCGCAGCGGTTCGGCAAGCTGCTTGCCAATCCGCATGACCGGGTTCAGGGAAGTCATCGGCTCCTGGAAGATCATGGCCAGCCGGTCGCCGCGCAGCGATTCCATCTCGCGCTGGCTCTTGCGGAGGAGGTCCTCGCCCGCGAAGCGAATCGCCCCGGCCGGGTGCACGGCGTTGTCCGGCAGCAGACGCATGATCGAGAACGCCGTCACCGATTTGCCGCAGCCGGACTCGCCGACGAGGGCAACCGTCTCCCCTTCGCCGACGGAGAAGGAGATGCCATCGACGGCGCGCGCCGTTCCGCCGTCCTCGAGGCGGAAGTGGGTATGCAGATTCTCGACGGTCAGGAGCATGTCATTTCCATGTCGCGCATCGTCCGCCATCAGTGCCGCCGCGGGTCAAAGGCGTTGCGTACGCCGTCGCCGATGAAAGTCAGCAGCGTGATCGTGCCGCTGAGCAGCACAAACGTCGGCACGATGATCCAGGTCGCCTGCAGGTTGGCCTGTCCCTGCGACAGCAGTTCGCCCAGGCTCGGGTACGGACTGGGCACGCCGAGGTTGAGGAAATCCAGACTGACCAGGGCCAGAATGCCGCCGGTCACCAGGAACGGGAACAGGGTGATCACCGGGGTCAGCGAGTTCGGGAGCAGGTGCCGGCGCATGATCATCCAGTTCGAGACACCCAGCGCCCGCGCCGCCCGAACATATTCGAAATTGCGGGCCCGCAGGAACTCGGCCCGCACGTACTGGCCGATCCCCATCCACGAGGTCAGGACGGTGATGACGAACAGCACCCAGATGCTCCGGACCAGGATGGAACTCAGGATCATGAGCAGGTAAAGTCTGGGCAGGGAACTCCAGATCTCGGACAGCCGCTGCCCGGCCAGGTCAGTCCAGCCGCCGAAGAAACCCTGGATGCCGCCGAGCACCATGCCCACCAGCACGGACACCGCGGCCAGCGTCAGGCCGAAGAGCAGCGACACCCGGAAACCGAAAATGAGCCGGGCGAGGACGTCGCGGCCGCGGTCATCGGTGCCGAGGTAGTGCCCGTCCACCCAGCTCGAGGGCAGGAAGGCGCCAGTGGCCGGCACTTTCTGGCGGAACGGGGCGGCCAGCGCGTCGCGCCCGGACTGGCTGTGGGTGGCGATGGTGGCGTAACCGTAGCGGATCGGCGCCCAGAGGATGAAGGCGCGAGCCGGAGCGTCCGCCTCCGCAACGGTCGGGGCGGGAGCAACCGCGGCCACGTCCCATGACTCCGCGTCAAAGCGCGACAGGATGTCGGCCGGGGATCGAGGCTCGACTGCTGGCGGCCGATTCCCCGCCGGCGCACGGAGGGGCGTCTTTTCGGACTCCGGTCCGGGAACGGCGGGTTCGCCCGACTCGGCATCGAACTGATCCGTCACGGATGTGGTTGCGCTCACCGCGACGGCGGACTCCGCAACAGCCGCTGCCGGCACGAGGCTGGCGTGGCCGAGAATGTGGAGGAAAGCGGGGTCGCGGTAATCCGGCTCCATGTCTTGGGTGCCACCGAAATCACGCGCGAGGTATCGGTGGAAGGCCGGGAAGTACCAGCGGCCGTGGAAACGGACGGCAAGTGGCTTCGGGTTGCAGATGAGTTCCGCGGGAAGCGAAGCGGCAAACAGGATGGCCAGGCAGAGCAGGCTCCGCCAACCGCGTCTGTCGCGGCGAAACCTGGCCCATTTCTTGCGGAGTTCAGGGTTCATCCCAGATTTCGCAGTTGATCCTGAAATGCTCTTGCGGCCAACCGTCCGCGTTGGAGGCGGGTTTTCCGACCGGCACGATACTTCCCCGGCTCAGCTTTCCGAGCGCTCAAATGAGATACGCGGATCCACGATCACGTAGCCGATATCGGTCAGGAGCTGGCCAGCCAGCCCCATCAGCGTCATGATGAAGAGATTGCCCATCACCACCGGGTAGTCCCGCTGGATGACCGAGGTATAGGCGAGCAGCCCCATCCCGTCCAGGTTGAAGATTCTCTCGATGAGCACGCTGCCGGTGAAGAACATGGCCAGGAAGCTGATCGGGAAATCGGTGACGAGCGGGATCATGGCGTTCCGCAGGATATGGCGGAAGAGAACGCGCCGCTGGCTGAGTCCCTTGGCCTTGGCAGTGACCACGTACTGTTTCCCGGCTTCTTCCAGCACCGAATTCTTGGTGAGCAGGGTGAGCACGGCAAAGCCGCCGATGTTCAGGCAGATCAGCGGGCCGACCAGGTGATGCAGGTAGTCGGTCAGCTTCTGCCAGAGACTCCAGTCGGCGTAACCGGGCACGTCGGATGAGAAGAGCCCGGAAAGCGGCAGCAGATGTGAGACCGCGGCGTCGCCCGGGCCGAACAGCACAATGAGCACTACGGCCAGCACAAAGCCGGGAATGCTGTAGCCGATGAGGGTAAGCGCACTGGTGATCAGGTCAAAGCGTGTCCCGTGACGAATGGCCTTGGCGATGCCCAGCAGGATGCAGATCGGATAGGAGATCACGAAGCTCCAGAGGCCGAGCGAAACGGAGACCGGCATCTTCTCGCGGATCAGTTGGAGCACGTTCTTATTCCGGTAGAAGGAATCGCCGAACTTGCCGAGGAGCATGCCATCCCAGTTGCGCCAGGTAATCAGCGCGTGCCAGAGCGGCACGGCACGGTCGCCGCGCGAGAACCAGATGAAGGTCCGGCAGTAACGTTCATACCAGGGGCGGTCGAGGTGGTACACGCGTCTGAGCTTCTCGTAGTCTTCCGGGGAGATGCTGCGGCGCTGGAGTCCGCCCGGCGTGATCGTCGTTCCCGAGCCGCCGGTTTCAGCGCGTCCTGCGCCGCGGCCCTCGAGCATGTTGCGGAGCTGGTCCATGGGGCCGCCCGGCACGAACTGCACGACGATGAAGGTAATGGTCAGGATTCCCCACACGGTGGGGACCATGAGCAAGAGCCGGCGTAGCAGATATGGGACCAAGGCGGACGACCTCGGGGACGTGTTGCCTGTCCGGTCACGAACGACGGCGGATAAGCCTGTCCGCGTCCATGCCTGAAATGACCATAACACCGGAAGCCGCGATGTCTAATCAGTTTCCGCGATGCCCGGGGCGTCCGTCGGCATCATCGGGGTGAAAGTACGGCCTGCGGCCCCCGCGGGCCGGGTAGGCGCCAGCAGCCGCCCAGGAGCCTGTCGGACTTAGGTCGCCATGAGTCAAGACACCTGTGTTCCGACAGGCTCCTATAGCAGGCTGTCTTCAACCGGCCCAAGCATGCCACAACGGGTAAGTCCGACAGCCTGCTAGCCGCCTCTGGAGGGAGTGGCATCGG
>Ga0247841_10009210_pt1 | contig 13895 bp, 9 predicted proteins | sample LaCruzMarch2015__2_FD_192410 | JGI IMG/M metagenome (GOLD analysis project Ga0247841, IMG submission 192410) | Freshwater microbial communities from meromictic Lake La Cruz, Castile-La Mancha, Spain - LaCruzMarch2015_18m | ecosystem: Environmental > Aquatic > Freshwater > Lake | place: Spain...
GTTGGTCTCATCACGCGTGAATTCCGCCGCCCACTGGCCCGGCCAGCCGACGACGACGATCAAGCCCTCGCCGGGCCAGGTTATATTGAAGTAGGGCCAGGCTTCTTTGTTGGAGGGCAAACCACTTTCAGCCATCATGCGCTTTGTCTTCTTGGCATAAAGCCGCTCAGGGTTTAAGGGCTGGAAAGCATTACGCATAACGGGGTCGTCGCCGTAAATGCAGGTGTCGCCGCAGTTGCGGTGTAGGGCAAATTCACCGGTCGCGCCGCGGCGGAACCCGGCGTCAAGCGCCTGGATTTTTTCCAGGATCGGCGAGTCCTCCTTGCCGGTATTCTTGAAATACACGGTCCATTCAATCGTCGGGAAATCACGATAATCAACCGCAACACAACGGATTTCCAACCCGGATTTCGGATCGGTCCAGATAAGCGTCCTTTCCGTCCTGTCCTTATCCAGTTCGCGCGCCGACTGCTTCACGGGCCAGGCTGAAAGAACCTGACCGGAACCCTGCTCGCCATATTTGAAAGAGAAAGGGAATGATTCCTGGATGTTCTCCGCGGATGGAACTGCGAATTTCAGGCTTACCCATTCATCCTTGCTCTTCATTTCTTCAGGCTTAACCGCTGATTCCGCGGCAAGGCAGTTCATTGCCACAGACGATACTGTCATCATTGTCAACATTGACGCCTTCATGCGTCTTCTATTCTTTCTCTTTCCCGATTCCATGACTTTTGAAATCTGGATCGCCGGCATTTTCGATTTCCCGCCGCCTTGTCTTCCGCTAAACCGGTCTATCTCCATGTTGTCCATAAATCACCTCGTTGCTTTTATTCCTTCTGTTTATTTGACACTGATTTCGCGCCAGGATTTTCTTGCCTCGTTTAACCAACACCTGGTCATACTCAACCATTGACAGTTTTGACCGAACCTCAAAAAATGTTGACGACCTCATTCCACATATTTGCACGCCAAATACATGACGTTTTGCAATATGGTCCGCAATCGCCACCGTTACTCCTTCACCGCCGCAGACAGCATCGTTTGGGCGACCAACGCGTTTCCCTCGCCATTCAAATGGCAAGTGTCAGCCGTCAGAATACCGCTGTTTTCGTTTTTCCGATTATGAACCTTGAGATAATCCAGAAACGCTTTGCGCAAATCACAGACGGGAATATTAAAGAAAGCGGCTATCCTGCGGCTGATTCCTGCGTATTCGTCCAGCAGCTTATCAAGGGGGTTGGTTCCGTCCGTTTTTTCGCCGATGACGCTGGGAGTGCAAAGCATCACCCTGGCGCCAGAATGCAAGATACGCGAGATGATATCTTCTAACCCGGCCTCATACAGGTCCTTCGGCGTACCCTTGCCGTCAAGCGAATGCCAGACATCGTTGATTCCGATATAGACGACCACCAGCGTTGGCTTACGATCCAGGACATCATTATCCAGTCTTTTCTGAAGGTCGGGAACCTTATTTCCGCTGATTCCGGCATTAATAATTTCCAAGTCCCAATCGGAATGTCTTTGCTTAAGCCGATTCTGAATCAACGTGACATACCCTTTCGGGCCACCTCCACCGGCAGTAATTGAATCACCCAGAAAAACAATTTTATCTCCTTTTTTCATAGATATCCTTTCCGTTCGAGCCTATTGCACAAGTCCCTTTCGTATGAATACGCTTTTAATCAACAACCAAAGTCTGATGAATATGGATGGATGGAATTTTCACCATCAACTTGCCCCGAATCCATTTCCATGAGACCGAGTTCCTCCCCGGCGCCAGACAAACACTTTTTGGCCTGGTTTTCAACGGAACCGTGACGCTGATCGGCCCGTACGGCGGGATGTCTTCAACCGCGGCGTTCCGGGGGGAAAGCGGATAACCCGTGCTCCGATTTATGAAATGGATCAAAATCCGATTTTCCCGCCGACGCGCTGCGATCTCTATTTGAACCGGAGCTTTCACGCTTATTAAAGCCGGACTGCGCAACGCTTCCAATGCCTGCCAGATAAACGCCCGTATACGTGGGTAATGCGTCTGAGAAAAGAATTCAAAGATTGGGCCGGGGATATAGACGATCCTGCCTTTGCCATAGACCGACACTATTGCAGCGGCATACGGCAGTTTGTCCCGACCAGGGTCTTCTCCGGAAAAGAGCGACTTCAGGATACGGGCCCGACCCGCCGGCTTCACTTTTCGCCATAAGCCCTTTATGCTTTCCATTTCCCCGCCAACGGGCACCGCATAAACGGCCTCATGCGCCGGTCCCTCGGATCGAACGTCCAGAATATCCTTAAATATCCGCGTGCCATCAACCCCGCTGATCAACAACCGACCGCCACCATAAACATACTCCTTCAGGGCTTCCTTGAGCGCCGGGATGATTGCCGTCGGCTCCGGTAATATGACCAATGGATATGAACGAATGCGCTGTTGCAAAGCATGTTCGTTGAGTAAATCCACGGAGTAATGATTTTGTAAAAGAGCATAAAGCGCCCCCTGAAGCGGTTTGTCGGCCGGCGTGGCGGGATCAAGCGCATAAAGAGGATGGCGGGCATTCTTGGCATAATGGTCTTGCGCATTGTGGAGAACGACAGCCTGTGGGAGGCTTTCCGTGTTTTGGCACCAGGGTTGGCGTTCACGGCAGAAAGCGGCGACTTCGGCCATGATATCCTGCCGCCAGCCGACCAGCCGACCGTCGCGCCGGGGATGGTCATACATGATAAAAGCCCCGCCCTGCGTGATCACCTCTACGGCCTCCTGTTTCAGATATTCAGCGTTTTTGAACGTCCAGGCCGGATAATGCCATTCCTCATTGGAACCTCCCATGCTGAAGAACCCCCAGGCCATAAGGTTCCAGGGCTTGTCGCGACCGGCCAGGAAGCGGGACTCCAGAATCGCCGCGTCGCATCCGAACGTCGGAGATAAATCGCCGCTCAAATAATCGGTGGCTATTCTGATTTCCTCGGGTTGGCGCGCTGAATAAAGCCAGTTACTGCAAACCAGGCAATCTGGCTTGCGCCGATGGACAGCATCGGTATAGGAACGAACATAGCGCTCAAAACAAGCCCGATGGAACGCCAGCCATTCTTTCCAATGAGGCTCATTGGCGGCTTTGGGAATCTTGCCGAGTCCCGTTTGTTTCTTGAACAACGACCGGCAGACGGAACAATAGCACGGCTTGGCGGCCCAGTTTTCTCCATCCATCCAGAATCCGTCAATGTCGTACCGGTCAATGATTTCAATAAGCTGGGGAATCAGAAGTTTACTGAGATAACCGCTGTTAAGGCAGACGGTATATTCGGCCTTTTTGCCGTCGGCTTCAACCTGCGCCCATTCCGGATGTTTGCCAATGGCCGCGCGGTCCATTAGGCCGGAATAGTGGAGAAACAACGGAATTTGTAATTTTTCCGAGACTTGCTTCCAGACTTTCAGGGCGTCCCTGACCAGCCCCGGCGCGGGCGTGCCGACCCGCGTTGGGTAGCCGGCATAGCCGGGATGTCCCTTGCAGTCATACTGGATAAAATCCGGGGCTACTTTGGATATTTCATGCAGAATTTCCTTAAACGACGCCCCGGCGCCCACGTTCCGGTCCTTAGCCCCCAGATGCAGGTCGTAATGCAGACCGGTATAAGCCGTTTTAATCCATTCCTGCAACGATGTCTTTGAACGCATACCAACCTCTTTCATCTGTTTTTCTTCTTTTCAACGGTACCGCTCCGGATTTTCACGCGCATGGCGATCAAGGCCGTTCATGATCGCCCGGCAACTGTTCTGCCAGCGATCGGGCGGAATATCCTCGGTAATGCCCATGATCAATCCCTCCATTGTTCCGGCTTGATTAAGTAAATCTATGGTCGTCTTTTCGACTTCGGCATCCGACCGCAAATGCACCGATGAAGGGAAATTGAGCCAAAGAACCTTGTCCGGCCAGGCTTGACGGGCTTCGGCCAGCGTCATATCCGTGTCCGGAGCCGGAGTGAAGGCTTCAATAAAATCCAGCCCCGTGTCGGCAATCGCTTTGGCAAGCAATTTGCAGTTGGCGTCGAAATGGCATCCGATCAGTTTCCCGTGTTTGTGCATAATCTCGGCGGCTTCGTTATAATGCGGAACGTAGTATTTTTGAAACATCTCCAAGCCGATTATCTCCGGCACAACGTTCCCTCCATAGCCGACGTGTATAACCGGCGCATTGGCCACAAGCTTGTAGATGGAACGGCGTTTTTCAACAATGGCATTATACAATTTCATAATTTCATCGCGATGGTCCATCCACTCAATACAGAACTGATCGGTATCAAAAAACAGCCCTGAAATAAGTGTTTGCATCGGTTCGCCACCGCCCATGCCAACTCTTATAATAGCGTCATCGCCGAACGCCCTGTCAACGGACGCGACGGCTTCATAATCCGGCTCACAGACTTCGTCATTGATCAGGAAAAGCATAGCCTTGTAGTCTTCCGGCTTCTTATACATCCGCTCGCGGTGCCAGGTGGTGAACCCGGCCGGTTCATGCAGGGTGGTGAGCGTGCCATGCGGCGTTCCCCAAAAACGCCGTATAAGTTGATGATTTTCCTCATAAAACGTATGGCTGTAGGTTTTTACGTTCGGACTATGCGATTTCAAGCACCCGACCCGCTTTACAATGCACAATCCGCGATTGCGCAGTTCCCGTTCCACGGCGCACTGCGGAATCTTGTTCTCATACATGGTGAAGGGCACACGGTCGCAATGTCCGCCTCCCAATGCTTTTTCAACTCTTTTTCTCGGCGTCATGATTTTCCTCAGGTTTTTAGCCTATCGCCGGTTGGTTTTCCGGCAGTCCACGCAAGTTGCGCGAATAATTTTCGGAGTTTTTCACCCTTAAAACCATCCTGATAAAGCGACCATTTGTATTTGATATTTTGCAAAGAATCGGAAAATTCATCTCCATGCATGGAGTTACGCAAAGGAAGCTTGGTTTCCTCTCCCGGCTTCAGTCCGCATTCATCCAGCAGATATTGCAAATCCATTCGTTTCCGGGAATGACGGGCATACAATTCAGCGTAATCAATCACTTTTACGCCCTTCATGGCCTGTATCCAGTCCAGCAGAAGCCGACAGCGATCCTTGATCCTGACAATTGCTTTTACACCCCTCAATGGAGCAGGCTTCCATAACCTGCGCAGAGGCAGAGCGCCTTTGTAAAACACCTGATCCCAGAAACGGGTTGTCACCAATCTGGTCGGATGCGTATAGACCACCAATATGCCTTCCTGTCCAACTTCTTTTGCCAATGCCCCAAACACGGCCTTAAACCATGCCGCCGCTTTCTTGCCGTCATTTTCCTCAAAAACGCTTTCAAACGAAAGGTGGTATTTGACGTTCAACAAACCGCAATACCAGAACGGCTTTGGAAATGCCACAGGTGCTCCGCAGAAAACCTTGATGCCGGCGGAAGCCATGGCCAGAAGACAATGCGGAGTCCACGAATCTCCCGGCGGACAATAGTTGACCGGCATCCTGCCGAAAGTCTCCATAAGGATTACCAGCCCGGAACTCTCACGTCGGAATATCCACTCTATTCCCTTCTCCAAATTCATCCCATCCAAGGCAACGGGATGATGCGGCGGTAAGGAGTGATAATTGCTGTGATAACCGATTTCATGCCGGGCTATGGCGTCAATTACGTCCTGACGGCCACATTTTTGCAAACTACGGATCAGTTCGGCAACGCATTGAAACGAGCCTCTCAGGCCGCGCCGGGTCAACTCAACCGCCCACCATTTTTCGGCATCTGCGGCTTCCGGCGTCAGGTAATCCTCGCTGTCAAATGAAAAGATCACGTTCATGGCAATAAACTCCTGTTTTACCTCAACTCCGGCAACATTTTGCCGTGTGCTTTGATCAAATCGTCGCACATACGGACAATATCATTTATGGAAAGTTCGGCCGCTGTATGCGGATCCAGCATGGCCGCCTGATAGATATAATCCTTCCTTCCTGTCAGAACAGCCTCGGTGGTCAATATCTGGGGATTGATGGCGGTGCGGTTCAAGGCCGCGCATTGCTCAGGCAATTCGCCGATATAAACCGGCGTGAAGCCGGAACGATCCGCCAGACACGGCACTTCTACGCAGGCCTTGGCCGGAAGATTTGTAATCAGGCCGGTATTCATCACGTTGCCTCCGAATTTATAGGGCTCATCCGTTTCTATGGCGGTGATGATGTGCGAGGCGTATTCACCCGATCTGGCATGACTCAGGTTCTTCTTATGCACAAGTTCATCGCGCATTCTCTTCCAGTCTTCAATCTGTTTGACGCATCGGCGCGGATATTCATCCAAGGGGATATTGAACTCCTCAATCAACTCCGGATAACTTCGTTTGATGAACCAGGGAACATATTCCGAAAAATGGATGCTTGATTCGGTCACGTAATAACCAAAACGCATCATCATCTCCAGCCGAACCAGGTCGTTCCTGGGCAGAGCGCCTTTGGCCTTCGCCTTCCGGCAGGCCGCCTTGATTTCAGGATACAGGTCGCGCCCGTCGTCCGTGATTTCCAGGAGCCAGCCCTGATGGTTGATCCCTCCCACCTTCCACTGCAGTTTCGCCGGTTTCATGCCGAAATGATTCAGCAGGGTAGAAGCGCAGTTCTGTACGCTGTGGCAGAGCCCCACGGCCCGGATTGAGGAGCCGCGTAAAATTCCCATCATGTGCATGGAGATGGGGTTTGAATAGTTCAGCATAAAAGCGTCCGGGCAGACTTTTTCCATGTCGCGCGCAAAATCCAGCAATATCGGCATGGTCCGCAAAGCCCGAAATATCCCGCCAATGCCAAGCGTGTCTCCGATGGTCTGCTTCAGGCCGTATATCCGGGGAATTTTGAAGTCAATGACCGTGGAAGGCTTGTATCCGCCGACCTGAATGGCATTGACCACGTAATCGGCGCCCCGCAACGCCCGCTTGCGCTGGTCAACTCCAAGGAAGGTTTCGATCTTCATGTTCGCCTTCAACGTCGTGTTCAAATTGTTCAACATCATTTCCGATTCGCGCAGACGATTGGCGTCTATGTCGTAGAGCGCGATGGTCGAACCTTTGAGCGGTTCCGAGCACATGCAGTCGCCAAGAACGATCTTGGCAAACACCACGCTCCCAGCGCCCATGAATGTGATTTTAGACATTGTCAATATTCCTTCAAGCATGCTTCAATAACCTCGCTCAACTTGCCGGTGGCCAGGCAAATCCGCGTGTCGGCCGCGCCGTAATACAGTGTCAGCAAATCCTTCTTTTCATCCGCCAATGCGCCGCAGGGAAACACCACGTTATCCACCACCCCGTGCGTCTCGTACTCCTCCTCCGGGCGAAGCAGATAGCCCAATGTTTTGCCGATCACTTTCCACGGCTCTTCCAAATCCAGCATGACGGCGCCGATGGAATAATGTGTCCCCCCGCACGACGTAACCACGCCGTGAATAATCATCAGCCAACCCTGATCGGTTTTTATCGGCGGCGTCGGTCCGATCTTGGATGAATTCCAGTAAAAATACCCCGGACGCAATACCGGACGAAAACACCCCCAGTGGATCAAGTCCGGCGAGGAACTCAACCAGATCGCGCCGGACCCTCCATCGGTCGGACGATCCAGACGATAATATTTGCCCCTGATTTGTTCCGGGAACAAGGAATTGCCGCGGCTATGCGGTTCTGCCACCACTTCTATCGGATCGTATGTTCTAAAATCCTTCGTTTTTCCCAGCACTGTGGCCGCACCGCCCCAGCCACGCAGTCCCACCGGCGTCAGGATATAATAAGTGTCGCCGATTTTGCTGACCCGGTTGTCAATCACGTGCCGGCTGATGATATCATACGGAAAACCGCGCGATTGCAGATCCATGAACACTTCGTCCCTGATTTTGAAATGAATGCCGTCCGCGCTTTCCGCCACTTTCGTGACGCCGTCCGCGCAGCCGCCGCCCTTGAAATACATCATGGAGGCCAGCAGGATGACCTTTCCATTATATTCCGCCATGCCTGGATTGAATATCTGGAAAACCCCGGGATAATCCTTCGGATCAAGGATCGGGTTTCCTTCATAACGCTTCATTATTCTGCTTGCATCCGCTTGCATCTGCTTCTTCCTCCCTTATGTTTTGTTTTGCAACCATGCCGCCATATGCGGCAACTGTATTTCTATAACGATCCGAATTCTTTTGCGGCTTTCTTGTAAATTCCATCCAATGCTTTTTGTCTGCCTGAATCTAGGACAAAATGCGGAGCGTCCATTTTTTTCTTCACAATTTCCCGCGCCTTTTCCCGGAGTTTTTTACCGCCTTTTTCCAACCATTGATTTTTCATTAAATGTTCAAAAAGCGACGGCATCCAGTAAGTTTCCCGATAATTCTCCAGCGTGGTCGGATGAGATAAGAAATCGCCGCCCTGGCCAATCGCCTCTTTGATGATTTGAACATAGTCATATTCATCGTCAAATTGCACTCCCTGCGCCACCCTTTTGGACCAATTGACTATTTCCATGTCAATAACCAATTGCTCCGGTGAAAATGTTTCATCGAGAGAAAGTGAACCGGCGTCAACAATTTGCGATGCGCCCGCCAGAACCGCGATGGAGGTCTTCGCCGCCTTTTCCGCCGCCGCCTGCGCATCAGGCTGATGCGACATGGTTAACAACGATTTGGCGCCGAGACTTGACGATAACCCATACCATTGGCACATCTGGTCGCGCACAAAAGAAATCAACACGTCCTCCGGCCCGCCGTACGTAAAATTGCAGTACTTCATGTCAAACGCATAGAAATTGAACCCAAAACTAACATTCCCGCCGTCTGTAAGAAGTTTGAAAAAGACAAAACCCGCCAAACCCTCGGCAATCGCCTGGGCCAGCGCCGCGGGGAAAAATATGGGGGCGCTCACGCCCATGATGGGCATGGGGCAGGACCCAATCGAAAGCTTTTTCCCGAATTTTTTGAAAAAATGAAGCGCAATTTCAAACTCCACCCCCTCCAGCCTCAACGGACTAACCGGATGCACGCTCACTCCGTATGAATCCGGAGAGGCATACCCCATGACTTGCTTCATTTCGTAAATATATTCCGCGGAGCTGACTGATGTAATGGGAACAGCCGGCGACGAACGGCTGTGTTCACAGCAGATCTTGTACTGCATAAGATACTGCAGTGACGCCGGAACGTCGGAAGGAATTCCCGGGCATCCCCCACGCACGTTTTCCTCATAAAACGAATCCATCAATTGTGTCGCCCGAATGAGGTCTGAAGTGTCGTGAAGTCTTAAATGGCCGGTCTCCGGATCCAAAATATTAAAGGTGTGACAGGTCCCCGCAATGGTGACGTCATGCTTTGGCGCACTGGGCGCCGCCTTTATTTGCCGTTGGAAATCATTCAGATATCGTTCGACGAGGAACGGCGCAAAACATATTCTGCCACCGCGAATTATGACTCCCTCATAAGAGGAAATTCTCCCCAAAAGTTCTTTTTCGGTGATTTCCCTGGAATGAATTTCAATGCCCACCTCATCAAGAATCCTCAATGCCATTTGATGAATCTGCTTCAATTGCGTTTCCTCAAAACCGCCGGCCAGATTATATTTGACTTGTTGAACTCTCATTTTCGCGTCCTTTCGTGCTTGTCCCCCCGACCTGTCCGCCATAGCCTTGGCGAAGGGGGATGTTTCATAGTTGAATTTTTATTTCTTAACACTGTTTTTTTATTCCGCAGTTAACACTGCTTTCGCAGCGCTAGATTTGGTTTCAAGACCGTCTGCAAGGGCGGCTTGACCTTGCCGGCATGCAGACTCATCAACATCTTAACCGCCGTCCTACCCAATTCTTCGACTGGCTGTACGATCGAAGCCTGAACCAGATAATCAAACGTGCCACCGAATTGATAATCAAAAGCCGCCATCGGCAAACGGCATTTTGCCGCATCATGTCCCTCCTGTTGCAAAGCTTGTAATCCTTCCAGTAAGCCATAATCCGCCAAAAATAAGGCATCAAACTTCTCCCTCAACTCAAATAACCGTTTAAAACCAAAATAGCCCGCTTCCTTGATGTTCCGTGCTTGTTGCATCACGATAATGCGTTCATCATCAAGTGTCAGACCTTTTTCGGAATGAATCCGTTTAAATGCATCCAAACGTTCCTGCCGGTTATACGTGTCCGGAGAGCGGGACAAAAATCCGATCCGTCGATAACCTTGTGCAAACAAAAATTCCAATCCCTGTAAAACGCCGCTCTCCTGGTCAATATCCACGCAATTAAAATTCTTTTCCCCTTTTGGAGAACTGTTAATCCAGACCGAGCGCGGTTCAGACGAGCCATTAAAATATTCCCGCCATGTTTCGCGGACAACAATGCGCGAATCAACAATAATAACGCCATGATATTTACCACCTTTATAAAGCAACGCGATACGCTGTAAATCCAATTTCTTATCCTCAGCACCGCCCACCCACGAATTAATCAGTCCCTGTTTGAGAGTTTCATCGGCCACGGCATTCGCCAAAGGCGTAAAATATACATCGCGCAACTTGTCGATATCGGTAGGTATTAATGTAATTATCCCGTCAGCAACAAGCGTGCTCGGTTTGGACATCAAAATCGTGCCCATCCCCTGCTTGCGTTTGATATACCCCTCCTGTTTCAAAACCGACATCACCTTGGCCACGGTCATGCGGTTGACGTTCATGGCAGCGGCCAGTTCCATTTCCGTCGGCAAGCGATCACCGATAACGAACTCGCTCTTGATCCGCGCCAGCAGATTGTCATACACCTGCTCGAACTTGGATTTTATTGTTTGTCCTTTATTTTTCATACAATTATTCCTTTTAATGATGATTAAAACATCATTTATAATTCTTGTCAACTATTTTTTTAGTTTTTTTTCACACGCCTTTTTAGCAATAGTTTAGCGGATTGAAGCGTGAGCGGGCAGGAGTACGGCGGGTGCGGCAGCGGGCTCGGTAAGGAGCAGATGCAGGAAAGTTAAGGGATTGGTTCAGCTGGCGCGCGGTTTGAATAAGGCTCATCAACACTTCATGGTTGCGCTGGCCATTTCCGTGAAGGGAACGGTTGCCAAAAGTAATTTTGCGCATAATGACGTTATCACGCAATAGCCGTTCGGCCAGGTTGTTGTGGGCGCAGATTTGAGAATCATCCAGACAAAGTCACCAGTTCGTTGATTTGGCCGGATAGTTTGCGCAAGAACTTATCTGCCCGGGGATGTCCTGCGGTAGTTTGTAAAGCCCGACGTAACCGGGCAATCAGATAAGCCTTGCGGTCAATAAACCGCTGCGACGCCTTGCCGCCATCTGCTGGCTCAAGGCAATAATGCTTTTCACCTGCTTTTGTCAGATGCGCAAAGTACATGCTGGGATCGTTTCCGATCACCGGCGAAAGAGACCTGCCACTTCTTAATCAGGCGCAAAAGATGAACCAAGGATCCGTCCTGCGAATAGGAACAAGCAGATTTCCGGTCCTCACCGATTGCACATTCTCAGCGGTTTTGAATGTATCAGGGCACAATCCGAAAAGCCAGTTGAAAGAGAACCGAGGTGGGTGCGCGAGGGTGATACCTGACCGGTAAAAAACGAATGGCCAATTGATCTTACCGTTTTTCGTTTAAACGGTGGGCGCGATATTGCTCGCCGGCGGGCGGTGGGCGGTGCAGATGCGGCATGTACAGGCAAGTTTACTGAAATGACGAACACCAACTACGATTTTGCCCATCCGGTCAGCCCGTTGGAAGACCTGGTCAAAGAGGGGCGTCTCGTTGTTCTCCACATAGCGCCGTAAGGCATAACCACATAGGTCCGCTACTTGGATCATGCCCGTCAACTGGCTATCCACGAAAAGCGGTGTTTCGATAAGGGAGCGAATTCCGGTCCACAGCGTTCCGCTGGCATGGAATCGCTTCATTAGTTCGGTATGGCGACGGGCCACCGTCTGATTATTATCATGGATCAAAATGCCGTATCGAGTCTCGCCGAGCGGTCTACCCATGTTCTGTAGATATTGCTCAAAACGGGATACGATCTGTTCAAATGCCTGCTCATCCACGGTCTTTTCCCGGACTTGTGCGGCGAAATGGGCCTTGTCCACGCACTCCGCAAAAAGGCGCGCATATCCCCATCCAGCTATGCATGCTGCCACTTCATGAATGAGAGCAGTCCGTTCGACTCGGGTCAGGTGCGCGTAGGCGACCGTCTGTGCGTAGTTTTTCTTGGTCTGTCGGTAGAGTTTGTGATTCTTTGTGCTGAGAAGGTGGTGGAGCGTAGTTGTCCGCTGACTGTTCACCATGGCACGGCGTCGTGCACGATCCATGCCGGCAAAGTTTTGAATCTGATCCTGCTCACGGTAGGAGCGCATCATCCAAGCCACATGGATTTCGGCGTCAGAGATGTCGTACCGATTTTTGATGGCATTTATTGCGGCGTCGCAATCGCGCCAACGCTCAACCGGGATGGAAAGTCCGGCTAAGATGTAATGGCTTGTGTTGCCAGGTATGTCGGGAGTGCCGGACTCATCCATGTAACAGAGGAACACTATTGCCGTCCCTTCTGTAAAAAAAGAGCGACTGGGGTTTGGGGCTGAGAGCCCCAACATGAGACGCTAGGCGACTCATCCCAGACGCAGCAACATACTACCACGTTCATTTTATAGTGCAATAATATTTTTTGCACAATCTTTCTTCCGCATTTTTCCGGTGCTTTACACTGCCGCCGCCAGTTTCCGGAACTGTGCCTTGTCTTCATCCGTCGCCGATCCAGCCGCAACTTTTCCGACCAGGGCGGCCAGTTCATCGGCCGGTTTCAGTCTTGCCGGTTTGTCCCCTGTCAAAATGCCGGGCATCGCGCCGGCCAGGGCTTGCTTGAATTGTTCGCGGTCCGGCCGGAAGTAGTGCTTTAGCACGATTTCAACCGTTGCGTGGCCTGTCACGCGGCGGACAAGTTCAACCGGGACGCCGGCGGCCAGGGCTAAGGTGACAAAGGTTGACCGCAGGGCATGCCAGTCGCGGACGCTGGCGGCCCTTTGTCCATGCTCCCGCGTCACCCGCGTGATACGCGCAACAGCGGCTTTCATGCCGGGCGCATGCGCGCCGATGATAAACGATTTGCCAAGCATGTCTTGAAGGGTGTGCAGGTCGACGGATACGGTTGATTTGCAGTATCCCGCCCTCTCAATTTTCCGGATAGATTCACCGGCACAGTAGCGGCGGAAAACCTCTAACATGCGGGTCCGGCGCTCGCCGGCGGGGATCTTCGCGGTTATGGCGGCCACGCCCTCGGCTTCAATTTCAGCGGCAGGGACCGTGGGCAGCAGGACGGCGGGTACTCCGACGTTGAATGCATTTGTCACTATCTTCTTGAAGCGCCACGACAACCCGTTCGGGTTCTCTTGAAGCATACTGGCGGCTTGTGGAAAAACATATTCGCTACGGTTGCCTTTGCGCTCTAACAGGACAGACATCAACGGTCCGAATATCGGGATTTCGACTTCCGCTTCAGTCTTGCTTGTCTTGACGGCCAGCATGCCGGCTTTCAGATCCACGGCAGACCATTTCAGGGCGCACACATCCCCGCGGCGCATGCCGGTGCATGCGGCGGCCATTATCAACGGATACATGAAGGCATCTTCGCGCGCAGCGTCCAGCAGGACCTTCAATTCCTCGGGCGTGAATGGCTTGCGGTGAACTGTCTCACCTTCATCGCTCGACCGGCGGCCCACAAAGGAAGCAAACGGATTTGCGCCCCCCACGGGCAGGAAGCGGGCAAAGGCTTTGTTCATAAGCTTGACGGTGGAACGCACCGTACTCCGCGCAAGCTGGGCTTGAATATTGGCCACAAACGCAGCAGCGTTCGCGGGGGTAACTTCGTACAGGTAC